>Ga0209269_1000605_pt1 | contig 30576 bp, 31 predicted proteins | sample MTBAKMMethaMetaG_FD_187455 | JGI IMG/M metagenome (GOLD analysis project Ga0209269, IMG submission 187455) | Enrichment culture microbial communities from Arthur Kill intertidal strait, New Jersey, USA, that are MTBE-degrading - MTBE-AKM (Arthur... | ecosystem: Environmental > Aquatic > Marine >... | reverse complement strand
GCGGGGCCCTTTATCCGGGATGTCCAGGCGGCGATGCCGGAGGCGACCACCATGGTGACGGATGTGGGGCTGAACCAGATATGGGCCCTCCGATCCTGGCAGGCGAAGGCCCCCCGGAGCGTGATCACGCCGGGCGGGCTGGGGACCATGGGATTCAGCCTCCCCGCGGCGATGGGTGTCCAGGTGGGGGCGCCGGACCGGGCCGTGGTCGCCTTTTCCGGGGACGGCGGTTTCTTCATGAATATACAGGAACTTGTAACAGTTACCTGCTACCAGATCCCGATCAAGATCGTGGTCTTCAACAACGGGCACCTCGGCATGATACGCCAGATTCAGGACCTCTTTTACGGGTCCCGCTTCTGCGATATCGAGCTGGGGACCAGTAAGGTCGATCTGGTCGCCATCGCGAAGGGATTCGGGCTCGATGCGGACCGGGTTCCGGTCGGCGATGCCGGGGCCGGGATCGAGAAGATGGCCGCCTCAACGGGGCCCTTCCTGCTGGAGGTCATTGTTGATCCCGACAACTATGTCTATCCGATCATCCCCCCGGGGAAGTCGAATATCGACATGATAAGCGGACGGCAGGGGTAAGGTGCCGGGGACGGACAATCCGGGCTTATGATGGATCATTATACGAAAGGACGGAGATACGATGGGAGTGCGAGAACGGATACTGGCGATACTGGTCAATAACAAACCGGGCGTCCTGGCCCGGGTTGCCGGCGTGTTCGGGAGGCTCGGATACAACATCGAGAGTCTCTGCGTGGCGGAGACGATCTCTCCCGAGATCTCCCGGATAACGTCGATCACCAACGCTGATTCGGACTTTATCGAAAAGGTGAAGAAGCAGCTGGGCAGGCTGGTTGACGTCATCGAGGTCACGGAGCTGGTCCCGGGCGAGTCCGCCCAGCGGGAGATGATCCTGATCGGGATCAAGCTGAATCAGAAGAACAGGCAGGAGGTGGTGCAGGCCGTCGGCATGTTCGACTGCACGATCGTCTCCCTGAGGAACAATTACTGCGTCATACAGGTCGCGGGGAGCAGGGGGGAGGTGGAGACGGTCATCAACTACATGCGGCCCTTCGGCATCGACAAGATCGCCCGAACGGGGGTACTCGCCCTACATCATGAAGAAAATTAATTCGGCGGATGCGGGTTAATCGGTTGCCTGTAGACGGTAAAGTGTGATATCAAACCAGATTCGTAAATTTCAAGATCACACATACCCAGGAGATCGATGATGGATTACAGGGAGACGTTGAATCTGCCGAAGACGGACTTTGCAATGAAGGCGAATCTGGCCCGCAAGGAGCCGGAGCAGCTTGAAAAATGGTACGCGATAGATATCTATGGCAAGATACGGCAGGTTGCCAAGGGGCGCGAGCGGTACATACTGCATGACGGCCCTCCCTATGCGAACGGGGACATCCACCTCGGGACCGCGCTCAACAAGATCATCAAGGACATCGTCATAAAGGCCAAGGGCATGGCCGGGTTCGACTGTGTCTATGTCCCGGGGTGGGACTGCCACGGTCTCCCCATCGAGCACCAGGTCGACCAGGAGCTGGGCGAGCGGCAGCACACCATCCCGCAGGCGGAGAAGCGGAGGCTCTGTCGCACCTATGCCTCCAAATATCTCGACATCCAGCGAAGACAGTTCAAGCGCTTCGGCGTATTCGGCGAGTGGGACCAGCCCTACGTGACGATGGACTACGACTACGAGGCCACCACGGTCGAGGAGTTCGGGAAGCTGCTGCTCAGCGGCGACGTCTACAAGGGGAAGAAGCCGGTCTACTGGTGCGCCTCCTGCAAGACGGCCCTTGCCGAGGCGGAGGTGGAGTACGCCGACCACACCACCCCCTCCATCTACGTGAAGTTCCCGATGGTATCCGATCCGTCCTCCATGTTCCCTGAGCTTGCCGGCGAGAAGGTGAGCGTGGTGATCTGGACGACCACGCCCTGGACGATCCCCGCCAACCTCGCCATCGCCCTCCACAAGGACTTCGACTACGTGGCGGTCAGGGTGAAGGGGGAGGTCCTGATCTTCGCCGAGGAGCTTCTGGACTACTGCCTCGACGCCTTCGGCTTCAGGGGAGAGCAGTACGAGATCCTGAAGACCTTCAAGGGGGCACCCCTCGAGGGCTTGAAATGCCGGCACCCCTTCATCGACCGCGACAGCGTCCTGATCCTCGCCCCCTTCGTGACCCTGGACGCCGGGACGGGATGCGTCCATATCGCCCCCGGCCACGGCCAGGAGGACTATGAGATCGGCCTCGAGTACGGCCTGGATGTCTATGCCCCGGTGGATGACGACGGCAGATTCACCCCCGACGTCCCCTTCTTCGCCGGCGGGTTCGTCTTCGACACGAACGAGGCGGTGAACGAGAAACTCAAGGAGGTGGGGGCGCTCCTGGGCAGCATGGACATCGAGCACCAGTACCCCCACTGCTGGCGGTGCAAGAATCCCATCATCTTCAGATCGACGGAGCAGTGGTTCATCTCGATGGACAAGAACGGTCTGCGCGAGAAGGCCCTCGCCGCCATCGACACCGTCACCTGGGTTCCCTCGTGGGGGCGCGACCGGATATACGGGATGATCGAAAACCGGCCCGACTGGTGCATATCGCGGCAGCGCTCGTGGGGGGTCCCCATCACGGTTTTCTACTGCAAGGGATGCGGCGCCTACCTGGCCACGAAGGAGATCCTCGATCACGTCGTCGCCCTGGTCAGGGAGCACGGCGCCGACGTCTGGTTCGAGCGGGATGCGAAGAACCTCCTCCCCGGCGGGGCGGCCTGTCCCGATTGCGGCGGGAAGGAGTTCAAAAAGGAGACCAACATCCTCGACGTCTGGTTCGACTCCGGTGTCAGTCACGCGGCGGTGCTGGAGAAGCGCGACGATCTGGGATCGCCCTGCGACATGTACCTGGAGGGGAGCGACCAGCACCGGGGATGGTTCCACTCCTCCCTCCTGGAGTCGGTAGGGACGCGGGGCAGGGCACCCTACAGGAATGTACTGACCCACGGCTTTGTCGTCGACGGCGAGGGGAAAAAGATGTCCAAGTCGCTGGGGAATTTCGTCGATCCCCAGCAGATGGTAGACCAGTACGGGGCGGAGATCCTCCGCCTGTGGGTCGCCGCCGAGGACTACACCCTCGATATCAGGATATCCGAGGAGATCATGAAGCGCCTCGTCGAGGCGTACCGGCGGATCCGCAATACGAGCAGGTACATACTGGGAAACCTGTACGATTTCGACTGTCGGAAGGACCTGGTGCCTGTGGAGGACATGGAAGAGATCGACCGGTGGGCCCTCCACCGCCTCCAGGAGATCATCCAGCGGGTGAGGGGCGCGTACGAAAATTATCAGTTCCATGCCGTGTACTACACGCTGTACAACTTCTGCAGCGTGGACCTGAGCGCCCTCTACCTCGATGTCCTGAAGGACCGTCTCTACACCTCGAAGGCCGCGTCGCGCGAACGGCGGTCCGCGCAGAGCGCGATGTATCTCATTCTCGACGCCATGGTGCGGCTCCTCGCCCCCGTCCTCGTCTTTACCGCGGAGGAGATATGGGCGCACATGCCCTCTTATGAGGGGAAGGCCGAGAGCGTCCACATGACCCGGTTCCCCGATATCGACCCCCGCTGCCGTGATGAAGAGCTCGGGAGGAAGTGGGAGACGCTGATCGCCGTGAGGGGAGAGGTCTCGAAGGCCATCGAAATGGCCAGGCAACAGAAGGTGGTCGGCCATTCTCTCGACAGCCGCGTGGCCATCTGCGCCCCGGAGAAGCTGCAGGGCCTGCTGGCCGAGTATCGCGAAACGATGAAAGACCTCCTGATCGTCTCCCAGGTGGACCTTGTGCCGGAAGGGGCGCTTTCCGATCCTTACGAGAGCACCGAGATCAAGGGTCTGAAGATCGAGGTCGCGAAGGCGCGGGGGGTGAAGTGCGAGCGGTGCTGGAACTACAGCGAGACGGTGGGTAACGATTCCGATCACCCGACGATCTGCACGCGGTGCGCGCGGAATCTGTAGGAGGTCCCGGTGAAGAGAAACTATGGAATCTTCCTGGTGACGCTGTCGCTGGTCGTTGGTCTGGACCGGATCTCGAAGTGGTACATCGACTCGACGATGGCCCTCCATGAATCCTATCCGGTCATCGACGGGTTGTTCAATATCACCTATGTGCGCAACCCGGGCGCCGCCTTCGGGTTCCTGGCGAATGCCGCTCCCCTCTTCCGGTCGGGGTTCCTGATCACCGTTTCGACGGCCGCCATCGCGATGATCCTGTACTATCTCGCGCGGAACCGGTCCGCCGGGCTGCTGCTTGTGACCGCCCTCTCGCTGATCGTGGGCGGGGCCGCGGGGAACCTGATCGACCGGGTGCTGTTCGGGAACGTGATCGATTTCCTCGACGTCTACGCCGGGTCTTACCACTGGCCCGCCTTCAATGTGGCCGATTCGGCCATATCGGTCGGTGCCGTCCTGCTCATCATCGAACTGTTCAGAAAACGACGGGACGGGCTCACCGCGGCAGGAGAATAACCACCTTCAGATATTTCCTCCCCCACGCGAGGGCGTCGTCACGGTCGAAAAAGAAGACGTCGATGTGATCCCCCTTGAGGGCGCTCCCCGTGTCGTGGACCTCCCCCCACCCGTATCCCGGGACGTACATCTTGGTCCCGAAGGGGTACCGGCGGATGTCCGCCGCGATCGTCCCGTGTTTCGCCTTCGTTCCGTCGGCTGTGATGCCGACCTCCTTTCTCTGCCCCTCGAGCGGCCCGTAGGCATAGACCGGGGGACCGATGCACCCGTATTTCTTCTTCCAGCCGCACGACTCGGCACCGGGATCGTAGGCGGTGACGAGCATGGTGCGGGTCACTCTCTGGTACTCTCTCTCCTTCTTGGGCAGGAGACAGCATCCCTGGAGGAAAAGGAGGAGGAGAAGAGGGATCAGGCCCCAACAGATCCCCGTCCGTATCCTGGTCGTATCGGATGACTTGCACATGGCGGATACCCTACCATACCGGGCGCGTATCTTTCAAGAAAGGAGCGGACACGGAGGGCGGATGCCCCCTGTGCACCGGTTCGCGCTGTGCCACGCGCGGGCACGTTACCCCATCAGGCCGGGGAGAAAGAGGGCGAGCTGGGGGAAGGGGATGAGGAGGAGGGTCCCGATGATCAGGGCCGCCAGAAAGGGGAGCGCCCCCCTGAAGATGACCTCGAGCGGGACGTCTCTGGCAACACCGCTGACCACGTAGACATTAATCCCCACAGGGGGTGTGATCACGCCGATCTGGGTCACCAGGACGATGACGACGCCGAACCATATCGGGTCGTAGCCCAGGAACAGGATCACGGGGTAGAAGATGGGGATGGTGAGCATGATGAGGGCCAGGGCGTCCATGACGCACCCCCCGACAAGGTATACCGCGATGATAAGCAGCATGATGGCCCAGCGCGGAAGCTGTATCTCCGATACTCCCTGTGCGATATCGAAGGGAATCCGAGTCACCGCCAGGAAGTGGCCGAATATCGTCGCCCCGGCGACGATCACGAGGATCATGCAGGATATCCGGGTCGTCTCGAAAAGGGCGGCGAGAAACCCCTTCATGGTAAGATTGCGTCCGGCAAGCGCCAGGAGGAGCGTGCCGCAGGCGCCGATCGCACCGGCCTCCGTGGGGGTGAATATCCCCAGAAAGAGACCGCCCATGATCAGGATGAAGAGGAGCAGGGTTTCGATGAGGCCCGAGAGGGATGCCCACCTGTCCCGGAAGGAAAATTTCGGTCCCTTCGGTCCCAGTTCCGGCCTCAGACGCGTCCATATGACGATGACGAGGATGAAGAGGAGGGTCAGGAGGATCCCCGGTAGGATGCCGGCCATAAAGAGCCTGCCGATGGACTGCTCCGTCAGTATCCCGTAGACCATGAATATGACGCTCGGAGGGATCAGGATGCCGAGACTTCCCCCCGCGGCGACGACCCCCGTCGCAAGCTCGGGCTTGTAATGATATCGCTTCATCTCAGGGAGGGTTGCCGCGCCCATGGTCGCGGCGGTTGCGTTGGTGGAGCCGCAGATGGCGGAAAAGGCCGAGCATGCCCCCACCGTCGCAACGGCGAGTCCCCCGGGCCAGTGGCCGATAAAGGCATAGGCCGCGTTGAACAGTCTCGTGCTGATGCCGGAATGATAGGCGAGCTGTCCCATCAGGACGAAGAGCGGAATCACGGTCAGGCTGTACGATCCGAAGACGGAAAAGAGATCCTTCGCGAGCATGCTCATGGATGCGTCGAAGGAAACGGTATACCCGAAGCCGACGAACCCCACCGCCGCCATGACGAAGCCGACGGGCATCCTCAGGAACATCAATATGAAAAGGGCGGCAATCCCTATGAGTCCCGCTGCCGTAGGGGTCACTGGACAATCCTCTTGAGCGATCGGTACAGGTCTGTTGCAAGGACGAGGCATGCGAGGCAGCAGCCGATCGCGATACCGAACATGAAGGGATAGACCGGGAGCGCAATGGTGAGGGATACCTCGCCGGTACGCTTGAGGTCCATGGCGTATACGGCACTCTGCCACGTGATGATTCCGAAGAGGAGGGTGCTCAGCAGATCGACGCCCGCGGCGATGACGATCTGTGCCCTCTCGGGCATCCTCTGGGTGAGAAACTCAACGGCGATGTGACCCTTCTGCATTGTGGTATACGCCAGGGCGAAAGAAACGCCGACCGTCCCCATGAGCCCCACAATCTCATATGTTCCGGGGATGGGGTGCCGGAAAAAGCGCAACACCACGTCGGCGCAGGTGAGGACCATCATCACCAGGATGGCACCCCCCGCCACCCAGTTGAACGCACCGCTGAGGGTGTTCATCTGTTTTTCCAGCCGCATCATATGGCCTCAGACCGGGGGGCTCGGGTCACGAGACGCATCCCGCTCCCCGGCCCCTGATCCTTGCTATTTGCTGTGTTTGACGATGAGTGCTTTGGCCAGCGCCGCGGCTTTCTCTCCCGGCAGTCCTTTATCTTCGGTAGCGCGCACATAGTCTTCAATGATCGGCCGCACCGCCTCAGCCCACCGCTGGTTTTCCTCTTCGGAGAGCGGGATGATCTCATTCCCCTGGCTTATGGTGTACGCGCGCCCCTCATCGTCGCTCTTGTCCCAGGCGGCGCCGTGTACATCGACCCACTCCGTGCTGACCTCTTCTACGATTTGTTTGAGTTCCTTCGACAGGGCGTTCCACTTGTCGAGGTTCATCACGACGAACATGGCAGTGGTGTACCCGACCCCGGTACACTGGGTTGTGTAGTCGATCACCTCCGCCTGTTTCCATCCCTTGAGGGTCTCTATCGGGGTGAATGTCCCTTCGACCACACCCTTCTGAAGGGCCTCGTAGGTGTCCCCCTGGGGCATCGCGACAGGCACCCCGCCGAGGGACTCAACGATCTTGGCACTCAATCCCGTGGAACGGATCTTCATTCCCTTGACATCCTCCAGCGCCCGGACCGGTTTCTTGGTGCTCAGCAGGCCGGGGCCGTGGGCGTGTATGTACAGGACCTTGACGTCAGCCAGTTCCTGTGGAGACATCTCCTTGGCGAATTCGTTGGCGACACGGGTTGCCACAAGGCCGGTGGGATATCCGAAGGGGAGATCAACGACTGCCATCACCGGGAAACGTCCCCTGGTATATGCGAAGCACGACATTCCGATGTCCGATATTCCCTTCACCACCCCGTCGTAGCACTGATCCGCCTTTGTCAGGGTGCCGCCCGGAAAGGTGGTGATCTTTATCCGTCCTCCGGAACGTTTCTCCACCTCTTCGGCCCACGATATGGCCGCCTGGCACTGGCTGTGGGTAGGCGGAAAGAATATGCTGTAGGTCAGTTCCACGGTCTTTTCCTTTTTCTGGCATCCCGCCGTCAACAGCAGTGCCGCCGCGCCTATCATAACAGTGATGACAATATACTTTCTCATGATTTTCCCCCCTCACGGAATATACGGCCTTCCCCTTCCCCCTCTACAGGGGAGGCACGGGAGGCCTGTTGCAGACTGTCGAAAATATAACGGAAACTACGGTGGTATGATGGCCTGCTTTCCTGCCCTGATGCGGGTCAGGAAGCAGGCATTAATATGAGTAAGTCTTACACATGGAGCGTAAGATAATCGGCAGGGAAGATAATGATGTATTATCCATAACGCGGTCCCGATCCTGAAAATTTGGCCAGATCTTAGTAACCGATTTGGTATAACCTGTCAAATAGTATTTACGGCTCCCCGACACCTGCGGCCCTCGCCGCACACGGTGACCCGTCGAAATACATCCCAGCTTCCCCCGTCTGGTGCGCGATGCCGGTCTCAATCAGGGGACTACTTTTTCTTTGCGGCTTTCGCCTTTTCCAGCTCCGCTTTGTACTTTTCGGCCTCGGCTTTGGCCTTTTTCGCTTCTTCTTTTGCGGCGTTCAGCGCCTCCATGCTTGTCTGTTCTTCTTCTTTCGACTTCATCTTATCCGTCATCTCGTCGAAGCCGACATATACGGCAAGGGCGCCTCCAAGCAGGAGGACGACGGGGATTCCGCCTTGAAGCAGCTCAATAAAGGGTTCCCACCAGATGACCAGTCCGATCAGCCCCAGGACCGCCGCGATGATACCGCCTATCAATACCTTCATGATCCCTCAACCTCCTTCTGTCAGAAATATGCCAGGATTGTTACGCTAACACTATAGCAATAACTGAGTTTTTCAGATAGCATAAAAACGAACCGCAGGCAAGATCAAAATCGAGAAAAAGGACTTGCCTAAAAAGGGATATTGCATTATCTTCATACACTTTCAGATAATCGGCAGAGAACCCGCGGCCCGGACGGGGGACGGGGAAAGGATGTTGCATGGTGAAACTTGATTTTGAGAAGGGGGCGGGTCTGATCCCTGTCGTGGCGCAGGATTACGTGACGGGCGAAGTACTGATGCTGGCCTATATGAATCGGGAGGCCTGGGAAAAGACGGTGGAAACGGGGAGGGCGACGTACTGGAGCAGGTCACGGAACACCCTCTGGGTCAAGGGTGAGACGTCCGGCAATGTCCAGACGGTCAAGGAGATCCTCGTGGATTGCGATCTGGACACCGTGGTGCTCAAGGTGGATCAGCGGGGGGGTGCCGCATGTCATATGGGGTACCGGTCCTGTTTTTACCGAAGGATCTCCGGCGGAGACGTGGAGGTCATCGGTGAGCGGGTGTTCGATCCGGAGGACGTGTACGCGACATGAAGAAACTGAAATTGGGTATACCGAAAGGGAGCCTCGAGGCCAATACGATCGAACTCTTCAAAAGGGCGGGATGGCGCATCACCTACGATGCCAGGAGTTACTTCCCCGATATCGATGATGAAGAAATCGCATGCGCCCTGGTGAGGGCGCAGGAGATGTCCCGGTATGTCGATGACGGGACCATCGACCTCGGCCTTACCGGAAAGGACTGGATCCTTGAAAACGAATCCGATGTGGTTGTCGTCCGGGATCTCATCTATTCAAAGGCATCCACGCGACGTGCCCGCTGGGTGCTTGTGGTCCGTGAGGATTCCCCCATCAAGACTCTGGAAGATGTGGCCGGCAAAAGGATATCGACGGAGCTGGTGAACTTTACCCGCAGGTATCTGCAGGAGCGGGGGATAGAGGCGCACCTGGAATTTTCCTGGGGCGCCACGGAGGCGAAGGTGGTCGAAGGACTCGTGGATGCGATCGTGGAGGTGACGGAGACCGGGAGCACCCTCCGGGCCAACAAACTGAAGATTATCCATGAGCTTCTGGAGACGAACACCCAGCTGATCGCCAACAAGAAGGCGTGGGACGACCCCTGGAAGAGGAGAAAGATGGAGCAGATCAGCGCCCTCCTCTCCGGATCGCTCATGGCGATGGGGAAGGTCGGTCTCAAGATGAACGTTGCCAAGGAGAATCTGGGGAGAGTCGTCCTGCTCCTTCCTTCCCTGAAGGCCCCGACCACGTCCGGGCTGTTCGACGAGAACTGGTTCGCCGTCGAAGCCGTCGTGGACCGGGATATCGTCAGAGAGCTGATACCGATCCTCCGCGAGGCGGGGGCCGAAGGAATCATCGAGTATCCTCTCAACAAGGTGTTGTAAAAGGAGACGGGGGGCATGCGTACACACAGGGTGACCAGAAAGACCACGGAAACGGATATAGCGTTTGAGATCAACCTCGACGGAGAAGGGGTGGGGAAGATATCCACGGCGATCCCCTTCCTCGATCACATGCTCACCCTCTTTGCGAGGCACGGCCTCTTCGATCTGCATCTCCAGGGGAGCGGGGACACGGATGTGGACTATCATCACCTCGTGGAAGATATCGGGATATGCTTTGGGAAGGCTGTCCGGGGGGCCGTGGGCGACAAGAAGGGGATGGCCCGTTACGGTTCGGCCTGTGTCCCCATGGATGAGGCCCTGTGCCACGTCTGTGTCGATATCTCAGGGAGGCCGTACCTGGTTTTCAGGGCAGAATTCGGCGGGAAGAAGATCCGTGACTTCGATCCCCTCCTCCTTGAGGAATTCTTCAGGTCCTTTACGGATCACGGAGGAATAACCTTGCACGTGAACGTCATATATGGTAAAGATCCTCACCACATAGCAGAGGCCGTCTTCAAGGCGTTCGCCCGTGCCCTGAGGGAAGCGGTCCGCATCGATGATCGGATCAAGGGCGTCCTGTCGACAAAGGGATCTCTCTGAATTCACTGTCTGCAACGCTGAGAACCTCTCCATGACATTCCCCGTGGGGGCCGGTATTAGGGAAATTTTACACAGCGGGGTGATACGTATCAAAACTTCATCTTCTTATTCCGACATGTTCCGGGTTCTCCTGTGCGGGGCGGTGTGCGCGGCCCTCCTCGCCGGGTGTGCGCCCCATCGGGGGGGGACGACAACCCTCCTTCAGAGAGGCGTTCGCTTCGAGAAGATCGCCGTTGTCCCGTTCCAGGCGGTTGTTCCCGGAGATCCGGCTGCGCAGGTTGTCCGATGTCCCATCTCGGGGGCAACCTTTCGGGCCTGTCCCTTTTCGGGGAATCCACAAGAGAGGATCGAGCAATTCTTCGTAGAGGGATTCACCCCTGCCGAGGGGTGCACCGTGATCCCTCCCCAGGAGGTACGCGGCGTGTACCGCCGGGTGTCTGTCGGCTCCCCGGGAGCCCCGCCCCTGGAGATACTGCAAACGGTGGGGAAAGAGATCGAGGCGGACGGCATTATTGCGGGCCACCTCTTCTGCTTCCGGGAGAGGAAGGGTTTTGATTATTCTGCGGAACGACCCGCTTCGGTCGCCTTCTGCATCCATCTGATCCGCGTTGAGGACGGGGTGACGGTATGGAAGGGAGTCTTTGACAAAACCCAGAGTTCGCTGCTGGAAAACATCCTGGATATCCTTCCCTTTATCCGGGGCGGCGGGAAATGGATGACCGCCGAGGAGTTGTCACGGGAAGGCGTCCGGCAGATATTGCAGGGCTTTCCCGACATGAAGGAATCTGCCAGGTGATCATCATACCGGCCATAGATCTCAAGGAAGGCAGGTGCGTGCGCCTCCTCCAGGGCGACTTTGACCGGTCGACCGTGTATTCGAATCATCCCGCCGATATCGCTCTGCAGTGGCAGGAAAAGGGGGCGGAGCGCATCCACGTGGTCGATCTCGACGGTTCCCGTGACGGAACGCCCCGCAACAGAAGCGTTATCGAAGAGATCGTCCGTGCGGTGGATGTCCCCCTGCAGGTAGGGGGAGGGATCCGAAACATGCAGGCTGTTGACGAATACCTCGCCATGGGGGTCGGCTATGTGATACTGGGTACCGTGGCCCTCAAGGACAGGCCGTTTGCCCTCGATGCGTGCGCCCGGTACCGGGGGCGCATCATCCTCGCCCTCGACGCCCGTGACGGCAGGGTCGCTGTCGAAGGATGGACGGAGGGCACGGATCGGTCTCCTGCGGAGATCGCCGCTCAGTATGAGAAGTGCGGACTGGATGCCGTCATATACACCGATATACGGCGGGACGGCATGGAATCGGGGGTCAACCTCGAATCCACGCGGCTCCTTGCCGAATCCGTCGATATCCCGGTCATCGCCTCGGGGGGTGTTGCGAGTATCCGCGACATCGACCGGCTCCTCGAAGACGGGGGGGAGAGGATCATGGGCGTCATAACAGGGAAGGCGCTCTACACCGGGGCCTTGAGGCTGGAGGATGCCATAGCACGGGTTGCGGAATTTGCGTAGGAGGTGTGGATATGGAGGGGTGTATCTTCTGCAGGATCGTCCGGGGAGAGATCCCGGCCACCGTTGTCTATGAGTCATCGGATGCCGTGGCCTTTGAGGATGTCAATCCGATGGCCCCCGTGCACGTGGTAGTGGTACCGAAGACGCACGTGGCCACCCTCATGGATGTTCCGGACGGCATGATGGAGGGCCTGATGGCGGCGGTGCGGGAGGTTGCCGCGGTAAAGGGAATTGCCGAAAAGGGGTTCAGGACCGTGATCAACTGCAATGCGGAAGGGGGCCAGGTGATCTTTCACCTGCATATCCATGTTCTGGGAGGCAGGAAGTTGAGTGATGATATGGGGTAACGGGAGATGGCCGTTTCCCCGGTGGAACAATGATGCAACGGGCCGATGGTCGCCCGCGGTACGGAAGAAGAGAGAGGTGTACAGAACAGCATGGACATACAAAAACGGATATCGGACGCCATGATCAAGGCGGCCAAGGGCAAGGACAAGGAAACCTTGTCGACGCTTCGCATGATCAAATCAGCCCTGCACAACCGGGAGATAGATCTCAAGGATCAATTCGGTGAACAGGAGATGCTCCAGGTGCTCTCCTCCATGGTAAAACAGCGCAAGGATTCCGTCGAACAGTTCAAACAGGGAGGGAGGCCCGAACTTGCCGCGAAGGAAGCACGCGAGATAGAGGTTATCCAGGGATTTATGCCTGCACAGTTGTCCGGGGAAGAGCTCCGCGGCCTGATCGAGCAGGCGGTAGAGGAGGCCGGCGCGACCAGTGTCCGGGACATGGGGAAGGTGATGAAGCTTCTGATGCCCAGGGTGACGGGAAAGGCCGACGGGAAGGCCGTGGGCGAGGCGGTCAAGGCGCGGTTATCCTGAGCCGGCATCCCCGAACGTACCCGTGTCCAGGGAGGTGGGCGTCTTGAAGGGATATATTCCTCAGGAAAAGATAGAGGAGATCAAGAACCGGGTCGGCATCGTCGATCTCGTTTCGGAGTACGTCACCCTGAAAAAAGCCGGCCGGAATTTTGTCGGCCTCTGTCCCTTTCACACGGAAAAGACCCCTTCCTTCAGCGTGAACCCGGAGAAACAGATCTTTTACTGCTTCGGCTGCGGGGAGGGGGGGGACGTCTTCGCCTTCCTGATGAAGCTCAACGGAACATCCTTCGCCGAGGCGGCACGATACCTGGCGAAGAAGGCGGGGATCACCCTGCCGGTTAGGAAGATGACGGGTGAGGAGAAGTCCCGGGAGACCGAAAAAGAGAAGCTGCACAGGATCAACGCGATAGCGGCGCAATTTTTCTCCTCCCAGCTCTCCTCGGAGCGGGGTCGGTCGGCCCGTGATTACCTTGCCACGCGTAAGATGGGCGATGCCATCGTCGGGGCGTTTCATATGGGGTATGCCCCGGAGGGGTGGAACAACCTGACCGTCTATCTCGAGGGGAGGCGGGTTCCCCTCGGACTTGCGGAGAAAGCCGGACTCATCATATCCAAAGATACGGGAGGATACTATGACCGGTTTCGCGGGAGGGTGATCTTTCCCATAGAGGACCTGAGCGGCAGAGTGGTGGCGTTCGGGGGACGGGCCATAGGGGACGATACGCCCAAATATCTCAATTCCCCCGAGTCTCCCGTCTATACCAAGGGGAGGATCCTCTACGGGATATCCAGAACGAAGGATGCCATCCGCAACCGGGATTATGCCGTCCTGGTCGAGGGGTATATCGATCTCCTCTCCCTCTGGAATGCGGGGGTGGGCAATGTCGTGGCCACGCTGGGCACCGCACTGACCCGGGAACAAGTCACGCTGCTCAGACGGTTCACGCGGAATGTGGTTGTCATCTTCGACCCCGATGAGGCGGGAAGGCATGCCGTGGAACGGAGCCTGAAGCTGTTCCTCGAGGAGAGCATGCATGCCCGGGTGGTCATTCTCCCCGAAGGGTATGACCCGGATGACTACGTGGGGGAGTACGGTGCATCGGCCCTGGAGGAGACGATCTCCCGCGCCCCGATGATGGTCGATTACTATATCGATGCCGTCATGGGAGGAGGCGGTACGCTCGAAAACGACCTGGATGCGGTCAGGGATTCGATCCCGTTCATCAGCACGATCGGGGATCCGATCGAACGGAACCTTTTCATCAAGCGGGTTTCCGAACGGCTCGGCATCGATCAGAAGCTCCTCAAGGAACGGGTGGAAAAGGCGTCTCCCGGCCGGAAGACCGCTCCTCCCCCCCGAAAAGGGGCGGGGAAGGTTGACATGGTGGAATTAAACCTTATCTATATGATGATGGAGTATCCCGAAAAGATTTCCGTCGTGGCCGAGGAGGGGGTGCTTGAATACTTCGGGTCGGAGGTATTGAGGAGACTGGGACAGGTCATAGCGGAGGACAGGGGCGACGCGAACTCTCTGGTGAACGATCTGGAAGATGGCCCGGTACGGGAGCGGCTCATGCAATTGATGATGGAGCGGCCCTTCCCCGACCGGGAAATCGCCGACAGGGTGTTTGCCGACAACATCAGGCAGGTGCGGAGCAGATGGTACAAGAGCAGGCACGCCCTGCTGAAGAAAGAGTTACTGAGGGCCCAGCATGCAGGCGACAGGGCTTTGAGCGACAGCCTGCTCAGGGATAGAGATAGACTGTTAAAGGAAGAGAGAGGATTGGGCGACGATGAAAAAGGTAATCAAATCCGAGGAAGTGAATAAACTGATCTCGCTGGGAAAGGGGAAGGGATTCCTCACGTATGACGATATCAACGACATGTTGCCGTCAGACATCATATTCTCAGACCAGATAGACGATATACTGACTGTTTTCCATGAGAAGAATATAGAGGTTGTCGATGCCGAGAGAGACGAGAAGGACATCGATAAAGAGGGAGACAAGGCCGACGAAGAACAGAGGAAGATGAAGGACGAGGTCCCGCCTCTGCCGGTATCCGCCCTCGGCAAGACGGGGGATCCCGTCAAGATGTACCTGAGGGAGATGGGACTGGTGTCCCTCCTCAGTCGTGAGGAGGAGGTGCGGATCGCAAAGAAGATCGAAAAGGGGGAAAAGAGGATCATGGAATCCCTTTTCAGCCTGCCGGTCTTTATCAGAGAGGTTGCGGAGATCGGTGAGAAACTCGAGAGCGGAGAGGTGCGGGTCAAGACGGTTGTCGACAACCTTGAGGATGAAAGCGGTTTTACCGAGGAGGATGTCTATCGGGAGCGGGTGCAGAAGAACGCCGCCAAGGTGGCCGATCTGGATGCGCGCAATGCCGTTCTGAGGGCGGCACTGAAAGAGAAAAAACTCAGCGGGGCGGAGGAGAGGCGCACACGGGACGAGCTGGAAAAGAACAGCAAGAGGATTATACGGCTCTGCAAGGACATCAATTTCAATAAGAGGCGCATCGGCGCGATGGTCCTCAAGCTCAACGATACCGTCGCTGAGCTGAACAGGGGCGAGCAGGAGATACAGATGTGCGTGGAAAAGGCGGGGATGTCGCTGAACGCCCTGGACAGGCTCTTTGCGCGGATGCGAGAGGGAGAAGAGAAACAGGTCTCCCAGGAGACCGGTATCCCGGTTGCACGGCTGAAGGAATACGAGAGGATCGTCCGGGAGGCGCGTAACGCCAGAAAAAGGATAGCTACGCAAATCGGTGTGCCCAAGGAGACCTTGAAGGCGATCGTGACCTCGATCAAGGGGGGCGAGTCCGAGGCGAGCCAGGCGAAAAGGAAACTGATAAAGGCGAATCTCCGGCTGGTCGTCAGTATTGCCAAGAAGTATACGAACAGGGGGCTGCAATTCCTGGATCTTATCCAGGAGGGGAATGTGGGGCTGATGAAGGCCGTCGAGAAGTTTGAGTACCAGCGGGGATATAAGTTTTCCACGTATGCAACATGGTGGATACGGCAGGCAATCACCCGGGCCATAGCGGACCAGGCACGCACGATACGGATCCCGGTCCACATGATCGAGACCATCAACAAGCTGATCAGGACCTCACGATACCTGGTACAGGAACTGGGAAGGGAACCGACCCCAGCCGAGATCGCGGAAAAAATGGAATTCCCCCTCGACAAGGTGCGCAAGGTACTGAAGATCGCCAAGGAACCGATATCCCTGGAGACACCCATCGGGGAAGAAGAGGACAGCTCTCTCGGCGATTTCATCGAGGACAAGAAGGTGATGTCCCCCTCCGATGCGACCATGAGCATGGATCTCGCCCAGCAGACGAGGAAGATACTGTCCACGCTGACACCGCGGGAGGAGAAGGTCCTGCGGATGCGGTTCGGTATCAGCGAAAAGGCCGATGTGGTGCTGAGTCCGGAGCGGGAGGTGGACTATTCGGATGATGCCGTCGAACGGGCCATGCAGATCGAAGACAATGTGCTGAAAAAGATGAGGGGAGCGTCGAGACGCAGAGAGATCAAGGGAGGAATCAAATAGCGTTCGCATGCGTGCCGATCCCCCCCGTCAGGGGCGAGGGGAATCATTCACAGACCGCGACGGCCTCGATCTCCACGGGGGCGTCTTTGGGGAGGCGATGTACCGCGACACAACTCCTGGCAGGATGGAACGCTCCGAAATATTCCGTATAGATGGTATTGAACTGCTCAAAGAGGCTCATGTCCGTCAGGAAAATCGTGACCTTGATCACGCCGGCAAGGCTCGATTGCCCTGCCTCCAGTATCCGTGCAATATTATCAAGAACCGTCCGTACCTGGAGTTCAAAGGGCCCCTTCACCAGTTCTCCGGTTCTGGGATCGATGGGTATCTGCCCGGAGACGTACAGCCACCCGCCGGCCTTGACCGCCTGGGCATAGGGACCGACGGGGCGGGGCGTCCCTTCGGCATGAATGATCCGTCTGTCCATGGTGCCGGTACCCCCTTTCTGGGTCTCAATTGACAACAAGATCGGGGAGATGTCAACTGAATAGTTGCAACGGATGCGATCCTCTGTTACATGGCCCGAAGAAAGGGTGCAGCCGCGCCGGAGATGTTCATGGAGACGATACTGACCGTCACACAACTGACCGATGCCATCAAGCAGACCCTGGAGGGGGGCTTCGGGATCGTGTGGGTGACCGGTGAGGTGTCCAATCTGCGCCGGCCCGCCTCCGGCCACGTATATGCCACCCTCAAGGACGAGACGAGCCAGATACGCGTGGTTGTCTTCAGGAGCGCTGCGGTGCGGATGGGGTTTGATCTTGAAGACGGGATGGAGATCGTCTGCAGGGGAAGGGTGAATGTCTACCCTGCGCGCGGTGAATATCAGCTCATTGTTGATACCGCGGAGCCGAAGGGCCTGGGGGCCCTCCAGATGGCCTTTGAACAGCTCAAGGGGCGCCTGGAGAAGGAGGGACTGTTCGATCCCTCTCATAAGAGGCCGATCCCCTTCCTCCCCGCGACGATCGGGGTTGTTACCTCCCCCTCCGGGGCGGCCGTCAGGGATATCCTGAACATCACCGGCAGGAGATTCCCATCGGTCGATATCGTGATCGCCCCCGCGGCCGTCCAGGGAGCGGAGGCGCCCCGCGAGATATGCAGTGCGATAGCGGATCTGCATACGATCGGTGTGGATGTCATTATCCTCGCCCGGGGAGGAGGATCGCTTGAAGATCTGTTCTGTTTCAATGACGAAGGGGTCGCACGGGCGATCTGGGCATCGAGGATTCCCGTCATATCGGCCGTCGGCCATGAGATCGACTTCACCATCGCCGACTTCGTGGCCGATCTCAGGGCACCGACCCCCTCAGCCGCCGCCGAGCTGGTGGTCCCCGACAGGAGGGACCTGCTGGAACGAGTGCGGAGGCTGAAATCGCGGCTGATGCATGTCTGCGATATGATGCTGCGGGAACTGAAGACGAGACTGATCTTTATCACGGAAGGCCTGCGCGATCCGAAAAGGAGGCTTGCGGATCTGCGCCTGAAGGTTGCAGACCTCAGGAGAGGGCTGGAGAGCCGTACACGATCCCGCATCGATGCCCTCCGCCGCACCCTGCAGAGGGAGATTGCCCTCCTGGATACGCTCAGTCCCCTGGCCGTCTTGCACAGGGGATTCGGTGTCGTACGGTTGCCCGACGGGACCGTCGTCAGGGATGCGGGGATGCTTGCGGTGGGTGACGATGTCGATGTGCGTGTCGCATCGGGGAGCTTCACGGCTCAGGTGACCACCATTTCTCAGGAGCACAGCGATGGCAGAAAAAAAGTTTGAGAAGGCCCTGGAACAGTTGGAAGAAATCGTGAATAAGATGGAAGCGGGGGACCTGTCCCTCGACGAGTCGCTCAAGGCCTTCGAAGAGGGAATAAAACTCTCCCGGTTCTGCACCAACAGGCTGGACGAAGCGGAGAGAAAGGTCGAGATCCTGCTCAGGGAGGATGATAAGCTCAAGGTCAGACCGTTTGAGGAAGGGGGTCGGAATGACGGCGAATCGGAAGATGCCACTTGAGGCGTATCTCACGGAACGGAAAGAGATAGTCGACCGGGCCCTTGACGGATACCTCCCGGCCGTGAACGGCGTCTCCTCTGAGATTGTCGAGGCCATGCGCTATTCTCTCTTTGCCGGCGGAAAACGCCTCCGGCCGGTGTTATGCATGGCCTCGGCGGAAACGGTCGGCGGCAGCGCACGGGCCGTCCTCCCCGTCGCTTGCGCCCTTGAGATGATCCATACCTATTCGTTGATACACGATGACCTGCCGGCGATGGACGACGATGACTACCGCAGGGGAAAGCCCTCGAATCACAAGATGTTCGGAGAGGGGATCGCCATCCTGGCGGGGGACGCCCTCCTCACGGAGGCCTTCTGCCTTCTCTCCGAGCGTAACCCGGCGATTCCCCCCGAAACGGGACTGGCCGTCCTGCATGAGATCGCTGCTGCGGCGGGCTTCCAGGGCATGGTAGGCGGCCAGGTGGCGGACCTCGGGGCGGAGGGAGAGGCGGTGGATATGGAGCGGGTGCGGTACATACACACCCACAAGACACAGGCCCTGATAACCGTATCCATCCGGGCGGGGGCCCTGCTCGCGGGTGCCGGATCAGACGATCTCGATGCCCTCTCGGCATATGGAGACAAGACGGGGCTTGCCTTCCAGATAGCGGACGACATACTGGATATCGAAAGTTCCCGGACGGTCCTGGGCAAGGATACCGGCAGCGACGAGGGGCGGGGAAAGGCAACCTACCCCGCCCTGCTCGGCGTCGAACGGTCCCGGGAGGAGATGCACGGGCTGGTGGAAGGGGCGCTGTCGGCGATACGCTGCTTCGGTGAGAGTGCCGATCCCCTCCGGATGATCGCGCAATTTATCGCCGAACGAAAATCATAGGGTGCGTTCCCGGAGGGCACGGTCCCCGGGCGAGAAAGAGATTGGTATGGACAAACACGCAGGGATACTGGAGGGGATCAACGGCCCTGAAGACATACGATGCCTTGAGATCGAACAGCTCGATACCCTGGCCGGCGAGATCAGACAGATGATACTGGAGGTCGTTTCCAGGAACGGCGGCCATCTGGCCCCCTCCCTGGGGGCGGTCGAGCTTGCCCTGGCCATCCATTACGTCTTCGACACGCCCAGTGACAAGGTCATCTGGGATGTGGGGCACCAGGCGTATGCCCACAAGATCATCACGGGGAGGAGGGATGCCTTCCACACCCTGAGGAAGATGGGAGGGATCAGCGGGTTCCCCAAGAGACAGGAGAGCATCTTTGACGTCTTCGGCGCGGGGCACAGCAGCACCTCCATCTCCGCCGCCGCGGGCATTGCCGACGCCCGGTGTCTGAAGGAGGATCATGTCAAGGTGGTCGCCGTCATCGGAGACGGATCCATCGCCTCCGGCATGGCGTTCGAGGCCCTGAACTGGTCCGGGGAGCGGGAGAAGGACCTGGTCGTGATACTGAACGACAACGAGATGTCCATCTCACCGAACGTGGGGGCCATGTCGTCCTACCTGAACCGCGTCATGACGGGGCAGCAGATTACGCGGCTCCGGGCGAAGATCCACGATTTCCTGAAGACCGTTCCCGGGGTGGGGGAGCAGGTCATCAAGTTCGCCCGGAAGGCCGAGGAGTCGCTCAAGGGATTCGTCGTTCCCGGCATGCTGTTCGAAGAGCTGGGTTTCAAGTATGTCGGGCCGCTCGAGGGTCACCGGCTGGATCACCTGATCAAGAATCTCCAGAACGTGCGGGCCATGGACCGGCCCGTCCTGGTCCATGTCATCACCAAAAAGGGGAAAGGATACCGGTTCGCCGAGGAGGACCCCGCCCGGTTCCACGGTATCGCCCCCTTCGATATCGCGACGGGCAAGCCGGTTCCCGCGGAGCTCCCCCGAAGATCGTACACAGAGGTGTTCGGCCAGACGGTGTTAGAGTTGGCGCGCGAGAATCCCGCCATCGTCGCGATCACGGCCGCCATGACGAGCGGGACCGGTCTCGACCAATTCGCCCGCGAGATTCCCGAACGGTTCTACGATGTCGGCATCGCCGAGCAGCACGGGGTCACCTTTGCCGCGGGACTCGCTACCGAAGGATTCGTTCCCGTTGTGGCCCTATATTCCACTTTTCTGCAGCGGGCCTATGACCAGGTGCTCCACGACGTGTGCCTGCAGAAGCTGCCCGTCGTCTTTGCCCTCGACCGGGGAGGGATCGTCGGGGACGACGGCCCCACGCACCACGGGCTCTTCGATTATGCCTACCTGCGATCCATTCCGAATATCGTGGTAATGGCCCCGAAGGACGAAAACGAACTCCGGCATATGCTCAAAACGGCCGTGGAGTGTGGAGGTCCTGCATCGATACGATACCCCCGCGGCGGCGGGATGGGTGCTGTCCTTGATGAGAGGCCTGAAACATTAGAGATCGGGAAGGCGGAGGTTGTCCGGGAGGGGGCGGATGTGGCGATCATCGCGATCGGTTCCAGCGTGTATCCCTCCCTCGATGCCGCTGAGATGCTCGCCGGTGAGAAGATCGAGGCGACCGTCGTCAACAGCCGTTTCGTCAAACCCCTCGACAGGGACCTGCTGTGCGAGATCGCATCATCGTGCAAGAGGGTGGTCACCGTCGAGGAACATGTCCTGATGGGCGGTTTCGGGAGTGCGGTCCTCGAGTTGTTTGAGGAGGAAGGGCTCTCGGGGGTGGCGGTGAAGAGGGTCGGCATCGGGGACACATTCGTAGAGCATGGAACACAGGCCGAACTGAGAAAGAAGCAGGGAATCGATGCCCAGGGGATCGCACAGGCCGTTCGTGGGGTGATGAATCCCTCCTGATCCGCACGCGGTTCGAGGAGGTTTGTTGTTATAAGGATCGGGATCGGATGAAGGCGAACCATTCCAGGGTCAGATTGGACCGGCTCCTCGTCGACAGGGGTCTTGCTCCGACCCGCGAGAGGGCCAAGGCGCTCATCATGGCCGGGCTGGTGGTGGTCGAAGAAGAGCGGATCGACAAGGCAGGAACGCTGGTCCTCCCAAGTGCCGTGATTCGGCTCAAGGGGGACGGGAATCCCTATGTCAGCAGGGGAGGATTGAAACTCGAGGGGGCTCTGCAGACCTTCGGTATCGATGTGAATGGTTTCGTGGCATTGGATATCGGCGCCTCCACGGGCGGCTTTACCGATTGTCTCCTCCAGCGGGGGGCTCGGAAGGTATACGCAATCGATGTGGGGTACGGCCAGATCGACTGGAAGCTCCGGACGGACAGGCGGGTGATCCTCTTTGAAAAGACCAATATCAGGAACTTTTCCGGAGAGGCGATCGAGGATGCCATCGATCTGGCGGTGATCGATGTCTCCTTTATTTCCCTCAAGCTGGTTCTCCCCGTGGTGGTCGGGCTCACCGGAGAGGGGGCCTCGATTCTCGCCCTGATCAAACCGCAGTTCGAAGCGGGCAGGAGCGAGGTGGGAAAGGGGGTCATACGGGACCCCGACGTGCACCGGAGGGTTGTCGATGAGATCGTGGCATGTGCTGCGGGGCTGGGCCTCGAGGTAACGGGGACCTGTGAATCGCCCATTACCGGCCCAGCCGGCAACCGGGAATTTTTTCTGTATGCCCGGAAGCGATAGCGCCGGAGAGAAGGAAGAACCGTGAGAATCAAGCTTGCCGAGACAGCGGGTTTCTGCATGGGGGTGAAGAGGGCGGTCGACATGGTACTGGCGCTGACCCGTCACCGGGGGGATGCGAAGGTATATACCTACGGGCCCCTGATCCACAACCCCCAGACGGTCTCGCTTCTCAGGGAGCGGGGCGTCGTCCCGGTGGATGATGTTGACTCGGTCCGGGACGGGATCATGGTGATACGGGCCCACGGGATATCCCCCCGGGAGAGGGAGCGGATCAAGGAACGGGGGCTGGAGATTGTAGACGCCACCTGCCCGCGTGTCGCGAGCGTCCAGGCGATCATCAAGAAGCACGCCGCGCGGGGCCATACGGTGATCATCGTCGGTGACAGGGAGCATCCGGAGGTTGCCAGCCTCTTGGGGTATGCGTCGGGGAGGGGGATTGTCATCAACAACGCGAAGGATGTGGGCGATCTTCCCCGCTACGATAAGGTGTGCGTCGTCGCGCAAACGACGCAGGATTCGGTGAAATACAAAGAGATCACGCAGGAGGTCACCAAAAAGTTCCCGGAGGCCATGATCTTCGACACCATCTGCGATTCAACCGAGAAGAGGCAGGCGGAGGTCAAGGAGATGGCCTCCGAAATGGACGGGATCATCATCGTGGGGGGGAAGGACAGCGCGAACACCCGGCGTCTTGCCTCGATATCCCGGGACTGCGGGGTCCGAACGTTGCATGTCGAGACCGCCGAAGAACTTGACGGCATCGATCTGAACGGATGCGGGAAGATCGGTGTATCTGCGGGGGCCTCCACGCCGAACTGGATCACCGAGGGGGTTATCGACTATCTCACCCACGACGGCAGGGGCACGATGCCGGGAAGGTTGCGGGGGCTGTATAATCTCTGGATCTTTCTGGTCAGGACGGATCTCTCTTCGGCCATCGGCGCCGGATTCCTCTCGCTGGTCAGCATGCTCCTCCAGGGGCTTGCGGTTGATGTGTCACACATCATGATCGCTTCGTTGTGCGTGTACGCGATTCACACCATCAACCGGCTGCAGGGGAGGAGCTTCGGGAGGATCACGGGGAGCTTCAGGGAAAAGTCCTACATACAGCACAAGAGGACCTACATGACCATCGCCGTAGCCTCTCTTGCGCTCGCCCTGGTGTTTTCCTTCATGGCGGGGCCGGCCCCCTTTGTCCTGGTCGGATCGGTTGCGCTCTTCGGCGTGCTCTATACTGTCAACGTGTGGGGGAAGAGGCTGGAGGATGTACCCGGTTCCAAGAACTTCTTTACCGCCGTGGCATGGGCCGCCTTAACCGCCGTGGTTCCCCCGATGAGCGCCAGTCTGGAGATCACCTGTGGCATGGTCGTGGCCTTTATCTTCGTCTTTGCCCTCGTCTTTTCGAAGTCGGTCCTCTCGGACACCCTGGATATCCAGAGCGACCGCCTGATCGGCCGCGAAACGATCCCCATCCTCATAGGAGAGGGGCGGGTCAGGGCCCTGCTGAAAGGGATCGCGGTCCTGACCGGGATCGTCCTGATCGCCGCACTGCCAGCCGGCTGCACCCCGTCGCTGGGCCTGGCGCTTTTGGCGCCGGTGTTTTATATATGGATTTGTCTGGGGCTTTGTGATAGAAAATCACGATTTTCCAGGATGGCGCTGGAGGGATTGCTGGGTCTGAACTATGTGATCGCCGGGGCGAGCGCCGGCCTCTGGTTGATGGTAACGCAGCTGTAGAAACTCTTGCCCGGGAGGTCGTTCGATGCAGGGAAGCATATGGAGGATAATCGTTCCGGCAGTGCTCTGCGTGGTGCTCTCGGCCTGCGGGGAATTGCGCTTCTCCCGAGTAGCGCCGGGGATCGATGAATTTCACCCGGAGACGATCTGCGTGCTTCCGGTTGATGCGGGTGTCTATGGGGAAGAGGCGGGGGCGGTGGTCGATGACCTTATCACGGACGTTGTCAGCGGGAAGGGGTGGTTTTCCACCGTTGTTTCCCCGAAACGGCTGGCGGAGCTTATGGAGAACGACGGCAGGCTCAAGGATGCCGTTGCCGATTACCTCGCGAAACTTAAGACGGTGCACTTTTCCGACCCGGATCTGAGCCGATATATAGCGACGACGTGTAACGCTGACGCCCTCCTCGTCGTGGGTGTGGAGTTCTGGAACTATACGACCCAGGGGGACGATAAGCTGGCCAAGGCGGGCTTCAGCATGAATCTGGTGGCGGCGCAGACCGGGGAGATCATGTGGAAGGCAAATCACTGCGATACTGAGGAATACAGATGGTTCAAACCTGATCTGACCGCGTTTGCACGAAGCGTGGCCAAGGCGATGATATCTCATATGCCCCATTAGTAAGCTCGAAAGGATTCTCCGCGGTTCTTGCGGGAAATGCTTTCGCAAGCGTACTTATCCCGTTTATCGGGGTTAGTAAGTTAGAAATTATTCACCGCGGTTCTTGCGGGGGATAAGTTCGTTAACGCACGTATCCCCGTTAGTGGGACGTATCCCGTTTATCGGTACTGGAAAGCGAGACATGACAGTCTGTTTTTTTATCGAAATTGAGAGGGGAGAAGGGAGGATATCGGCATGAAAGAAAAGGTGCGTGCGGCACTGGATGATGTCAGGCCCAGCCTCCAGGCGGATGGCGGGAACGTCGAACTTATCGACGTGACCGAAGGAGGGATCGTAAAGGTGCGGCTCACCGGCGCCTGCGGTACCTGCCCCATGGCACAGATGACGTTGAAAATGGGGATCGAAAAGTACCTCAGGGAGAAGGTCCCCGGGGTCGTTGAAGTTGTGGCGGTGTGAGAGGGGAAAACCTACATTGTTCGGAGGATAGCATACAATGGCATATGTCATTACGGATGAATGTATCGCGTGTGGAAGCTGTGAAGATGAGTGTCCTGTGGAGGCGATCAGCGAGGGGGAAGACCAGTACGTCATCGACCCCGACCTGTGCACCGATTGCGGCGCCTGTGCCGATATCTGTCCGGTGGAGGCCATAGAGCCCGGCGAGGAAAAGGGCAAATAGCGGCGGGCTCTCTTCCCTGTTGATGAGGGGAACCATGGGTGTATTCGTTACATTTGAGGGGATCGAGGGTTCCGGAAAGACGACCCAGATCAGAAAGGCCGCCGATTATCTTAAGCAGGAGGGCGTTTCCTGTATCGTAACCGGTGAACCGGGGGGGACCCCCCTCGGAGACGAGTTGCGAAAAATCCTGCTGGACAAGACGGCACTGGCGCTGTCCGGCAGGACGGAACTGCTGCTCTTTGCCGCGGACAGAGCCCAGCATGTCGAAGAGGTCATCGTACCCGCGCTTGAGCAGGGAGTCGTGGTCCTGTGTGACCGCTTTTCCGACGCCACGGTGGCGTATCAGGGATATGGCAGAGGGGAGGACAGGGAGTACATACGATCACTGTGTGCCTTTGCCTCCCGATCTCTGGTCCCTGATATGACGCTTCTGTTCGACATATCAGCTGAGGCGGGGCTCGCGAGGATCATGGACCGTGCGCACAGGACGGGGAGTGCCCCCCGTGAGGACCGGTTTGAGAGGGAGCGTCTCCGGTTTCACGAGATAATACGAGACGGATACCTGACCCTGGCCCAAGAAGACCCGGACCGGTTCAGGGTGATAGACGCATCCCGAGACATCGATGCGGTGCACCGGGACGTATGTGTCCATCTGGGGGAGTTGACCGGAAGATAGGGTTTTATGCCGTTTCGCGATATTTATGGTCAGGGCAGGCAGATAGGGGTGCTCCAAAGTGCCATGCGCAGGGGACGTGTCCCGCATGCGTATCTCTTCTATGGCATTCCGGGGATCGGGAAGGCGATCACGGCACGGGGACTCGCACAGGCCCTGAATTGCCGGGAGGATAACGCCGATTTCTGCGGCGGGTGCCCTTCCTGTCTCAAGGCGGGACGCGGTACCCACCCCGATATCGTCGTGATAGAACCGGAAGGGGTTTTCATCAAGATCGACAGGATCAGAGACCTTCAGAATCAGATCCAGTTCAGGCCCTTTGAGGGGAGAAAGAGGGTCTTCATACTGGAAGATGCGGATCGGATGAACGATGCCGCGGCCAATGCCCTCCTGAAGACCCTTGAAGAGCCGAACCCCTCCAATATCCTGATATTGATCACCTCTCGCATCCATGCCCTCCCCCAGACGATCGTATCGCGATGCCAGAAAGTACGGTTTCAGCCGCTGCGCCCCGAGATCATCGTCTCGTTTCTCACGGGCACAAAGGCGATGGATGCGCAGTCGGCGCGGGCCGTTGCCGCGTCGGCCGGGGGGAGTATCGGCAGGGCTCTGGAGATATGTACGGAAGCGCTGCTCAACTTCAAGCAGGAGATAGCCGGGATACTTGCAGCCGCCGGCAGTACCTCCGTATCAATCCTTTCTCTCCCGGACAGTTTCGGGAAAGACAGGGAATCCACACTGCAGCGGCTTGACATCTTCAGAGAATGGTGCCGGGATATGCTGGTGTACCGGGAGCTGTGCGATGCAGGCAGGCTCATGCACCGGGATATTTCCGGAGCCACTGAACAATATGCGGAAAAGATGACGGGTCCCGATATCCTCGACAATATACGAACCATACGGGACGCCCGGAGCGCCATTGAGCAGAATGCCAACAGGCAGGTGGTATTGGAATCCATGGCGTTCCGGCTCAAGGCCTTCGGCCGAGGTTGATATGGAAGATCAGGATACCACCAGTGTTGTAGGGGTCAGATTCAAGGACAAAGGAAAGGTCTACTCATTCGACGCCACCGGCGTCGTCCTGAAGGAGGGGGACAACGCTATCGTGGATACCGAATCGGGGCCGGCAATGGGGTCCGTCGCGACGGGGATTCGTCCCCTTTCCCGTGATAAGCTGCCTCGCACCCTCAGGAAGGTTGTTCGCAAGGCGACGGATGAGGATATGAAGGTCCATGAAGAGAATGCCGCGATGGAGCGCGAGGCCCTCGCATTCTGCACGGAGCGGATCAGGGAGCGGAATCTCTCCATGCGGCTGGTCGACGTGGAGTCTCTTTTCGATAAAAGCAAACTGGTCTTCTACTTCACCGCCGAGAGCAGGGTCGACTTCAGAGAATTGGTCAAAGACCTGGTTCGAAAGTACAAGACACGGATCGAGCTGAGGCAGATCTGGGTCAGAAGCGAGGCGCGCATCTACGGCGGGATCGGCATGTGCGGCAGGGAACTCTGCTGCGCCAGTTTTCTCAACACCTTTGCACCGGTGTCGATCAAGATGGCCAAGGAGCAGAACATGCTCCTGAATCCCGAAAAGATATCGGGCCTGTGCGGACGGCTCATGTGCTGCCTTGCCTTTGAGCATGAGCAGTATACCAGGGCGAAGAAAAATATGCCCAAGAACGGGAAGATGGTGACCATCCCGGAGGGGACGGGCAAGGTGGTGAGGCAGAATATTCTTGAACGCATGGTCGTTGTGGATCTCGGTGACGGGAAAGAGGTGGAGGTCCCGGCAGACGAGATTCGGCGGGAAGAGAAGGGCCAAAGGCCGTCGACGGGGAACAGGAAACAGTGATTTCGGAGAAGAAGATGAGACATTTTTACGTCACGACACCGATATATTACGTAAACGCGTCGCCGCATCTGGGGCACGCCTACACCACCATCGTGGCCGATGTCATGGCGCGATTTTACCGGATGGCGGGGTATCGGACCTATTTTCTGACGGGTACCGACGAACACGGGGACAAGGTCGCCGAGGCGGCGCGGGAGGCCGGTGAGGCCCCCCAGGAGTATGTGGACAGAATCAGCGGACAATTCAGGGCCCTCTGGCCGAAGCTGTCGATTACCAATGATTACTTTGTCAGGACGACGGACAGAGATCACAAAGAGGTGGTCAGATCGATCCTCCAGAAGGTGTACGATGCGGGGGACATCTACTTCGGCGAATACGAGGGGTATTACTGTGTGGGGTGTGAACGCTTCTACCGGGAGAGCGAGCTGGTGGACGGGATGTGTCCGGACCACCTCACCGTTCCCGAGATCAGGAAGGAGAGCAACTATTTCTTCAGGATGAGCAAGTACCAGGACTGGCTGATCGGCCATATCCGGGATAACCCCGATTTCATCCGGCCGGAACGGTACCGGAACGAGGCACTCGCCTTCCTGAAGGAACCGCTCGAAGACCTCTGCATATCGCGTCCCAAGACACGGCTGACCTGGGGGATCACCCTCCCCTTTGATGAACAGTATGTGACCTATGTCTGGTTTGACGCCCTGATCAATTACCTGACGGGGATCGGGTATCCCGACAGCGAGCGGTTCGAGGCCTTCTGGCCCGTTTCCCAGCACCTGATAGCCAAGGATATCCTGAAACCGCACGGTATATACTGGCCCACCATGCTGAAGGGTGCGGGGATCGAACCGTACCGGCACCTGAACGTCCACGGGTACTGGAACATCGACCGGAGCAAGATGTCGAAGAGCAGGGGAACGGTGGTGAAGCCCCTCGATCTGAAGGATACGTACGGGCTGGATGCGTTCCGTTACTTCCTGATGCGGGATATGGTCTTCGGCCTCGATGCGAACTTCAGCGAGGAGGCCTTTGTCCAGAGGATCAACGCCGATCTGGCGAACGACCTGGGAAATCTGGTCAGCCGTTCCCTCTCCATGGCGGTCAAATACTGCGACGGCAAGGTTCCCGCGGCCGCCAATCAACCGGACGACACCTCCCTGGTCGCAGAGGCGGCGAGACTGTTCCCCGACGTGGAGGCCTCGTTCCGGTCACTGCAGTTTCACAAGGCCCTCATCTCCGTCTGGGATTTCATCAACCTGACGAACCGCTACATCGTGGAACAGGAGCCCTGGGTCCTGGCCAAAGATCCGGCCGGCCGGACGCGCCTGGACACGGTCATATACAACATACTGGAGGCCCTCCGCGTCATCGCCGTCCTGATCAACCCCTTTATGCCCGATTCCGCAGGGGACATCCTGCGGCGGCTGGGGATCGAGGATATGGAATCGCAGGATTTTGAGGGCATACGCGTATGGGGCGGTCTTCCGGCGGGGGTGTCGGTGACCCGCGGCGAATCCCTCTTCCCCCGGGTCGAATATCAGAAACCGGAAGAGCCTGCGGCGAAGGCCCTCACCGATATCAAGGAAGAGGTATCCTTCGATGATTTCCAAAAAATCGACTTGCGTGTGGCGAAGGTGATCGCCGCGGAGCGGGTCAAGAAGTCGGACAAGCTGCTGAAGCTGAAGATCGACGTGGGCGAGGAGCGGACCATCGTCGCGGGGATCGGCGAACAGTATCGTCCCGAGGACCTGGTGGGGAAGAAGATCGCCGTCGTGCTGAACCTGAAGCCGGTGAAGCTGATGGGGGTGGAGTCACACGGCATGCTCCTGGCGACGGAGGCGGAGGGCACGGTTTCCTTGGTCTCGTTCGACGGAGATCCCGCCGTCGGCGCACCTGTCAGTTGATGGGGCATGCAGGCCCAATCCCGCCGCCCCCTTCTCGGCGCGTCCCCTTCATACCATCGTGATTGTTCACACAAGGCACAAGGCCATGCGATTACGTACCGTACCAGTCGTCCCGGCCCTCCTGTGGCTCCTGACCCTGCTTCTGATAGCGGGGTGCAGCCAGCGGCACCTCCCTTCCCGGGAGTATCGTCCGCCGGCGCCGGAAAAAAAACTGGGCCGGATGGGCTACACCATCCAGGTCGGCGCCTTCGCCCAGGTCGAGAACGCCGCCCTGCTTGCCAATCGTCTGAACAGCGACAACCTGGATGCCTATTACTTCCTCTACAAGCAGGGGCTGTACAAGGTGCGCTTCGGCAATTTCCCGACCAGGGAGCTGGCCGCCAGGGAAGCGGAAATCCTGAAGGGGATGGGGGTGATAGGCGAGTACTACATCGTCCGTCCGGATGAATACGCCGGGGCCAAGAGACTCCCCTCCGATGAACCCCTGTTCAGGGATGAGATTGTCAGGACGGCCAGGAGTTTTATCGGTGTCCCCTATCAATGGGGAGGGATATCCGCCGAAGAGGGATTCGACTGCAGCGGCCTCGCGATGGCCATCTACCGTCTCAACGGCCTGAACCTCCCCCGCACGTCCGGCCAGCAGTACGAGGCGGGCATGTCGGTCAGCCGGGAAGAACTGGCCAGGGGGGACCTGGTCTTCTTTGACACCCGCGGCAGGGGGGATATCTCCCATGTGGGGATCTATGTCGGTGAGGGCCGTTTTATCCACGCACCACGGACCGGCAAGACGGTGCGCACCAGCTCACTCTCGGATGCCTACTATCAGAA
>Ga0209269_1000602_pt1 | contig 30675 bp, 24 predicted proteins | sample MTBAKMMethaMetaG_FD_187455 | JGI IMG/M metagenome (GOLD analysis project Ga0209269, IMG submission 187455) | Enrichment culture microbial communities from Arthur Kill intertidal strait, New Jersey, USA, that are MTBE-degrading - MTBE-AKM (Arthur... | ecosystem: Environmental > Aquatic > Marine >... | reverse complement strand
TCATTGACGTGGCGCGGACGATTCGGGAGCACCAGGACGGCATCCTGCGCTGGTTTCAAACGCGGGTGACGAACGGCTTGCTGGAAGGTATCAACAGCCTGATCCAGGCGGCCAAGGCCAAGGCGCGAGGCTATCGCACCCTGAACAATCTCATGGTCATGGTCTATCTGGTGGCGGGTAAAATGGACTTTGAAACCTGAGTTAGCCATAGTAATCAGCGAGGAGGCTTTTTTTCGTGTCAAAAATGCTTATATAGATATCTCGCCCAAGAGCGCAGCGATGGTTCCCGATCCGACATCTCTCCTCTAAACAGCCATTGTCGAACGGGCACCTGAAAACCGGTTTTGGGCCGGCGAGTGATCTCCAGGGGCAGCGGATGGGGCAAGGCGCGGATCATGTCCGGCTTCCGCAAATATCGATTCGGAGGCCGCTGGGTCATCACCTTGCGCGCCAGCCACAGATCCACCAGGGGCACCCTAATCTCCAGCGAGTGGGCCATCCCGGCCCAGTCGGCGTCGCGCAGGAGTTGGTTGCGCATATACCAGTGGCTTTCCAGCGCGGCCACCTGCCGAAAGGAATCGCCGATTCCGTTCACAGTGGCGACCAGCTGCGCCTCGGTATCCAGCTCTTCCAGGCCGGCGGCGGCGAAATCCGGATCGAGCAGGTCCGAGATCTCCCAGGGCATGAACAGGCAGCGGCTCAGCAGGTACGCCCGCGGCACAGAGTCGCCATATTCCAGCAGGGCGGTCCACTTGGGGTGCAGGCGGCGCAGCCCAGGCGCCCCGGCCAGCGTCTGCCGGATGCGCCGCCCCAGCCCCTGACCCGCTGGTGCTATCCGACCCCAGCGGACCAGGCGGGGCACCCGCCGGAAGGTTGAATACCCGCCGAACAACTCGTCGCCCCCCAGGCCTGACAAAGCCACTTTCAAACCGGCCCTGGCTGCCGCCAAACTGACGAAATACACGTTCACGCCGTCCACCGTCGGCTGGTCCATGGCCGCCAGTAGCCGCTCGCGGTGGTCCTCGAAATCGTTCCGCCCAAGCTCTACTGTGGTGTGCGCCGTGCCCAGTAACCGGGCCACCGCCTCGGCGCCCGGCGCCTCGTCGGAAGGGGTGCCCCGGTATTCGCGGAAGGCCAGGGTGATGGTCCGGAGCGGGGCGGTGTCCGCCTCCGCCGCCAGCACCGCCAGGGCGGTGGAATCAATGCCCGACGAGAGGAACAGCCCCACCGGAACATCGGCCACCAGGTGGTGGCGGACGCTGTCCCGCAAGGCCTCCCGCAGCGCGTGGGTGGAATCATCCGCGGCCCCATCCCCGGAAGCACTCTTCTGAAGACGGAACGCATCGATTGCATCGGCGAAGCGCCACTCCCGGCGGCGGCCGCCGGTCTCGATCCACATCGCAGCGCCCGGCGCCAGCGAACGGATCTCCCGGTACAGGGTGAAGGGCTCCGGCACATGGCCCCACAGAAAGAACCCGGCATGCCCCGCGGGGCTGGGCGTGAGGCGCAGCCCCCCGCCGGCCACCAGCGCCCTCACCTGGGAGGCCGCCCGGAGGACGCCACCCTGGTCGGCAACGTAGAGCGGCTTGATGCCGTACGGGTCGCGGGCCAGCAGCAGGCCCTGCCGGCGGGAATCCCACAGGGCGAAGGCGAACATGCCGCGGAGCCGGGGAAGCATCGCCTCGCCCCAGTGTCGGTATCCGACAAGAATCACCTCGGTGTCCGAGCCGGTGTGAAAGGCGTGGCCGGCTGCGGTCAATTCCTGGCGCAACTCCTGGTAATTGTATATTTCACCGTTGTAGGCAATTACCAGGTCACCGCGCTCCATGGGCTGGTGCCCGGTGGCGCCCGTATCGATGATGGCCAGTCGCCGGTGCCCTAAAAGCAGGCGACCGCAGGCGGACTGCCAGGTGCCTTCCCCGTCGGGCCCGCGCCGGGCCATCGCATCATTCATCTTCCTGATTTCATTATGAAAAGGTGTACGTGAATCGGAAGAATACGAAAATAAGACGGCAATACCGCACACAGTAATTCTTCAACAAGCTAAATAGAACGGTTCAAACCACATGTCAAAAATGCTGGACAATCAGGCATCAGCTTTGTATTCCCGATGCCTCATTGATCCTCTGTGAATGGTTGCCTTTTAGAATCCTGCCCACAGCTTCAGACACTTGATCCGGTGAAATGGCCAAAATACAGGCCATTTTTCGTTCATCGCAAACAGTCAACATGCAGCCCTCACATTCAATTGGCGTTCGAAACACCGTGTGTCCGTTTCCATACGGGTACCAATTTCCAGGATAATCCCGTGAGGAGAAAATGGCGACGCAAGGGATTCCAGCGGCGGCGGCCATGTGCATGGTTCCGGTATCATTCCCAAGATACAGTTCACATCGTTGCAATAGGCCAATTCCTTCTGCAACATTTAGAGAACCGGCCGCCATCGAACCTCTTCCGACTGCTCGGATAATAAACTCCCCCCTCTCACGATCCTCCACACCACCTAGCACAATCGGCCAAACATCGTGTCGTGCAACCAGGTCCACGCAGACTTCGACAAACCGTTCCTGAGGCCAGATTTTTACTGGCATCTTTGATCCAGGCCCAAGGGCGATCCAACGTCTTTTGATATCCGGCTTGACGGTATCTATCCATCGATCTACAGCAAGTTTGATTTGATCAGTTGCATGAAGCAGAAAATCTCCCTTATTGGGAGTTGGTACGGTTATTCCATCATGGTGGAGTCGTAGCAGAAGCTGGTCCGCTTGCTGTGGAATCGAAGGGAGCGCTTCTCCCGGCTTTTTTTGAGGTAGATTGATAAAACCCTTTGTTCCAATCCAACAACGAATACCCGATGTCCAAAAAAATAACAGATGCTTATTCAGCGTTTTCCGACGATGGCCTTGAATCAAGTATACCAAAAGATCAAATTGTCTTTTTCGTAATTGAAATAATAATTTAAATTGGCCGATTATACTGAACAGCTGAGTCAATAAAGTGGATTTATCAACGTCATAGGAAATGAATTCATCGATTAGTCCTTGACCAGCCAAAACATCCACGGCATTTAAAATTGGAGTGTCTCCCTGGCGGTCTAATAACATCGTCGACCGAGCGTTTGGAAAGTAATTGCGAACAATCCGTAAAGCCGGGACCGCCGCCAGTGTATCTCCCAACGAGCCGGCGTGAAAAATGAGTAAGTTTTTAACTAAATTTGGCTGGATCTTCAAAATTAAATAATTTGACAATCGATAATTGAATAATGATTGTCAAAGTTTACATGAACTATTGTCTGACCAGGTTTAGCCCCATTAAGGGTGACCTAAATTGAGCGATTCTTGTTCAACGCGGTCAGTATAACCCAGCGTAACTCCTTTTTGGCCTCGCCGACGGCAGCGAGAAGGCGCTCGTCGAGTGCCGGCCCTCCCCAGGCGGCGAAAACAGCCCGCCCGGAGCGGAGACTTTGCGTTGCCGGTCGGTGTATCGACACCAACGGCCGGCGGCGGACACACCTCGCCTCCCCGGTCCGGCTCGTCCGTCGAATCGATGCGGTCCGGGCTTCAGGCCAGGCGCGGCGGGGCGCCGCTCCGGGCCCACAGCGAGAGGAAGTGGAGGTGATGCAGCACCGGTTCTGTCACCTTCAGGATGATCGCTCCGGCATGCCGCACGATCTTGGCAGCGACGTCGAGCACCGTCCGGCGCAGCGTGGTGGGATAGGCTGTCAGCGGCACCACCGCGCCGCACACGTCTTCCTTGAAGGTCTCGTAGAGGAAGAAGGCCGTCAACAGGGTGTAGTAATAGGCGGCGTTGGGGCGGAACTGACGGAAGGGCAGCTCCTCGGCGGCGAACTCCTTCAACGCCCGGTGGACCAGCTCGTCGCCGCCGCGGCGATGGTATTCGGCCACGACGCCGGCCGCGGCCAGCAGGTCGGCCCGGCCCGCCCGGCGCAACCGCTCGTCGAGAACCTCGCCCCGGCCCAGGTTGGTGTAGATCACGGTGTCAGGCCGGGCGAAGTCCAGCCGCTTCTGCCCGGTGGCGTCGGCCACCAGGCGGCAGAAGATGGCCCGGCGGAAGGCGGCCCAGCTCTGCCGGCGGTTGCCCAGTTCGAAGTATGCCCACTCGTGCCGGCCGTCCCGGTCCGGCGTCCAGGCGCCCCGGTCCAGCCGCCGGGCGTAGGCCTGGAGGTCATCATACATCTTGCCGCCCCCGATATAGCCGACCCCCAGTTCTTCCAGGACCGCAAACAGCTTCTGGTCGAAAAAGCCGCTGTCCATCCGGACCACGATGGGTACGCCGGCCCGGTAGTGCGTGCGGATGGCCGCCACCAGATGCCGCAGCGTCTTCGCCGCCGTGTCGCCGTGGTTGGAATGCCGGGACCCACTCCGGAACACCGCATCGACAACGAACCGCTCCCACGTCACCTGCAGGGGTTGAAACCCCTTGACCTTCTTGTACGTCGGCTCCACCCCCACCCGCTGCAACGCTTCGTCGTTGTCCAGGACCATCGTGTCCAGTCCCAGGATCACCACGGCCGGCTGCGCCAGGTTCAGCCGCCACAGGAACAGCCGTTGCAGCAGCCGCCGGAACAGGAAGATCCGGCCCCAGCCGAACGCCTGGAAAAACCGCTTCACCGCGTGCGAGGACAGCAGCCGCTCCGGCATCGTCTCCAGCACCGCCGCGTAGCCGGCGTCCCGCTTGAGCCGGTCAAAGTGGACCAGATGCCGGCTGGTCCCGTCCAGGAAGAAGCAGCACACCTGCACGAAGGTCGCCCACACCCCCAGCCCCTTGGCGCTGCGGCGCAAGGGACCGAACCACTGGCCCACCGGCGTCTCCAGGCCGATCCGGTCCAGGTAGCGGACAAACAGGGCCAGACCGCCGCGGCTGGTCAGGGTGTCCGTCGTCGCCTCGACCCGGTCAATAACCGGTTTCTTTTGGGATGGTGTTGGAGTATAATCGCACATGGTTTAAGTCCACCTTTCGGGTTGGGGTCGCGTGGTTGAATTGGTCTTGCAAAACCTTTTATACCACAGACTTACCCGAAATCGGTGGGCTTTTTTGTTGGGAATCGCTCAATTTAGGGGTGAATTAATTCATTTTTTTTCGAAAAAGAACCTTGAAGGATAATATCTAATAATATAAGAGATATGTATGAGAGAATGCAGGATATAAGGATTTTACCCAACATTAGACTTATGTTACTCTCTGGTGTGAAAAATGGCAAGCCTATAAGGATTCCAAACGCAGTATATGTGACCTCACGGCCAGTCATCCAGAATTTTTCCGACAAATATCCCATTAACCAACCGATGAGAAGGCTAAAAAATATAACTCCCCAAAACCCGAGATTTATATACATCTCAGGTAACCATGGCAGGTTGAAAGAAGTCGTTGTGTTCCGCCAATTCAGATAGCCATATTCACGCGCCCAGCGATTACCGAAATCTTCGACGGGTTTATCCTGCCAGAACATTCTGGGAATCCATTTGGTGAAAAGAGGAAGATATGTCGCTCCATAACGATATTCCATCCTGCTGGGCGTATCCGACACGACGGCAGCGGTCACATGCAGGTGGTTTAATCGGCGAAAGCTCTCTTCAAACAGCCTCCCAGTCAAAGCAGGATCGCCAACTGCTTCCCACCATTTTTCCATGGAAATCTCCACAAAATCCGATACATCAACATTTTCCCCACTTACTCCTTTCCACCTTTCAGCCCGATATTCACTTTTACCCGGCTGAAAAAAGAAAAAACCTGCGATCACCAGAAATCCCAAGAAAATGGGTATTTTTTTCCGAACAATATACCAGACCGATCCCAACGCAAGCAGGGTGCTCGTAAAACCAGCAATTGCACTATCGCTAAAACCTGAAAAAGAGATGGCAATGGCTGGAAACAATATAAATAGTACCGTCCCCCGAAGAATCGGCGTCAAAATTTTGCCCACACTGGCAGTGAGGAGAATTAGAAAATAATAATATGCAATTCCATTTAGAATTTGACTAAGAACATCTGGGGCCATGAAACTGAATGAATAAATGATGAGGCAAACAGCCAGCATGTATGGCCCACCCAAGAGGGCATTACTTGAATTCAATTCAAAACGCCACTTCGGATCAATTCTTTTATTATGTATTTTTAAATATGCATAGAATCCCACCATGTGAGAAATCATAAAAAGGATCGTCGCAATTAATGCAAGTGCAAAATTCTCTGTACCGATTGAATAAGAAGCCCTCAAAGTGCTTTCTCTATTCATAAATCCCGCAAGGCCGAAGCAGACCGCATGAAACGCCATGTACAACTCGAAGACAGGCAGTTTATTCATGGATCCGGTAAACAGCCAAAACAGTAAGGGGGAAAAACCCAGAGATGTTGTCACGATAGACAAAAAAAGAATTGTGGAATCGTAACCATAGGGATTGTAAAGAGTAAGTATCGTTAGAAGAAGAATAAATCCTGCTGTCAAGAACAGGCCGATGCTTTTCATATGGCGGGTTTCTGCTGCTGAACGCGCCTGGTCAGATCTCCGGATCGACTCAGAATTTGGACCTGAAAATTCTTTTGCATGTAACATATGTGTACTCAAGTGATCATCACCAATTGAGATTTCCAGCACTACTTAGTCAACCACCCTTGCCTGAAGGCGAGGGCCTGGAAGGTGTTGATTCCGGCTGCCACCGGCTGGAAGCCGATGTCAGCCTTCCTCGACCCTGAAACTGTCCCCTCCGCCCCGCGGCTCGCCCTCTTGTTGCAGCCGGATGTACTCTTGGATCACCTCGTCCGTGACGTTGCCCGAGCTCGCAACAAAATAGCCCCGCCCCCAGATATGCCGTCCCCAGAACGCCTTCTGGATGTGCTGGTATTCCATCATCAGCTTGCGCGAGGTCTTCCCTTTGATGTACTGCATGATCTTGCTGGGTGACAGGTGAGGCGGTGCCGACACAAACAAGTGCACATGATCCTTCGCCACGTGCCCCTGCATGATCTCGATGTCGTTGCTCTGACACACTTCCCGAACCAAATCCCGTAACCGCTCTGCAACCGGCCCGCGCAAGATGGCTTTGCGGTACTTGGTGATCCATACAAAATGATACTTCACATCGTAGCGGGTGTGTGCCGACGTTCGATAATGCTCCATACATCGTACTCTAACTCAAGTTTTCGCCTGAAGGCGAGGGATTTAACCCCATTGTCAGACATTAATCATTGCCCGATAGTAATTTTCGGTTCTAGAATAAAGTTTCTCTGAGGTAAGATATTCAGCCAATCGGTTAGCACCTTCCTGATAAGAACGACGAATTTTCGGATCATCCAAATCAGACATGGCTTGAGCCAAATCCGCACTGTCATACGGATTAACCATTCTGGCAGCATGGAAGCGCTCCGTCAATCCTCGCCAACCCGTTCTATCTGAAAGAATAATTGGGCAATTCGACAATATTGCTTCACCCACCACCATGGTAAATGCTTCGAACCTGGATCCTACTATGATTGCTTTCGCCCGGCTTCTCACTGCCGCCAGCCTGCTCTTATCCAGTTTACCCAGGAAGATCACTTCATTATTCGTCACTCCATCGAGTGATTGAGCTATTTGGGGCATTTGGAGAATGTGCTGTACCTGAGGATTGGGATCTTTAAACCCAGCTGTTCCAGCAACAATGAGCCGACTCTTGCCTCCGTGTTCCCGATACTTAGTAAAGCCTTGAATGATCAGGTCAAAACCTTTCAGATATTCCACATTCCCAATATAAAGAAAACAATTCTCGGGTTCGCCAGAATTTTGCAGACTGAAACCCTCCTCAGCCTGCCGACTGAAGCAATGAGGGAGGATCTGAAATTTATCCGGATGAATTCGATAGAAACCGGAACTTAGAAAAGCGATTTCCGGGCTACACGCAAGTAAATAATCGGCTTTTTGCATATTACGTCGAACAATTATTGTCCTTAAGTATTGCTTGAGCTTCGAGCCGGAATATCTTTCCCTGTTCAAGAATCGTCTAAGCCTGGGGCTGGTATGGCACATAACCACCTGCTTCAGCCCATTATTTTGATTTGGGGTTGGAATTTCGAACGAATCCGGATATTCGACGATATCCAAACCCACTTCTTCACATAAATACTTGAAGGTAGGCCACTTTTCAGAATTGAGGGTCGCCCACTTTCTAGCTGCAAGCGATAATTTAAATTTCTTATGGTCCACCCATTGATGAGAACCGACATCGAAGCGGGCGCATCTGTCAGGTGAAAACCACCAGATTTTGAAACCTGCCTCACTCAATACACAGGCGCGATGTTGGATATATGAGGGGATCCCACCGGCGCTGGGCTCGAACGGTGCTGCGTTCTCTACAAACGCAAGTCTGACAGCTGGGTAGCTGTCCATGACTTGATGATTCTTCATTTTATCGGAAGCCGTTCTATCATCTGGGTCAACCGATCGGCATAACTGTGCTTGCCCGTCCAGATTTTTTTCCGTCCTTGTTCGGCAAGCTGACGTGCCAACTTCGGTTGGGTTTTCAATTCACTCACGCGATGGAGCATGCTCTCGATGGAATTATAGTAAAAAACCGCCTCTCCATCCGCTCCAAACAAACTTCGATGTTCCGGCGTGTCTTCTACGACGAGGCAAGCTCCCATCGCCGGCAGTTCCAAGCTGCGCATCGCGTGACCATCCCGATTGGCTTTCCGGCCCATGCAAAGATTGGCATTGGCACAATACGCAGCGAGGCGGAGGGCTCGATCATAGACAAATCCCCGGCAGAAGGGGCGCAGTTGGGGATGGCGTGTCCAGTATCCGCCATAAAGCAACAACCGAAAGCCGGCATTCAGCGCAGCTAAAGCGAGAGTGTATCGATCCCTATCCGCACCGCCAATTATCGCCAAGTCGCAGGCAAATGCTTCCATTTCAGATTCTGTGGGGCAACTCTCGTGATAATGGATGGATGGATTGAATCCAAAGGGTAAATAATGCACATTGCGACAGCCAAACCGGAGCAGATCTTCGATGTTGGCCAAACGCGGTGAAAATATCCAATCATACTCCCTGAGAGTCGGCCAGAAATATCGGGCGCTGTTGCTGGGATTCCAGGGATCATCCGTTAGAAAATTGGTCCGGATTGATCCCATTTCGCCGAGTTGGATCAACGTACTCCTGATCACGGGAGCGATTCCGGTCACCAAAGTCAGATTCGGCCTGAAATTCTTGGCCTTCAACAAAATAGACTCGTTGAATTCGATGATTCGCAAGGGTCGTTTCCCCAAAAAGTGCCAGCTTATCCGCTTGAGAAATTTCGGGCCCCGCCAGGCTTCACGGGTGTCGCAAATCACTGCTTCCACGCCCACCTCCTCGGCCGCGGAAATAAAGTGATGGCCGATATGGGTGGTATCTGCATTCCCAATGATCAGCAGGCGCATGATTGGACTCATGTCAACGATTCGGCGTCTGCTCCGAGAAGACCCGCACATATAGCATCGATTGTTCTCTTCATAGAATATTGCGAGACACGATGCTCCGCCACTTTGCCCATAATCCTGGCCTTTTGCGGTTCGTCTAAAAAGATTTGAATGACCTCTGAAAGCCTCAGAGGATCTCCCACAGGAAACACAAATCCGGTTTCATCCGGAGAAATAAGGTCATGACGGCAGCCTACACGATCACTCACGATACAAGGTAATCCGTAATGCATGGCCTCGTTGACCACCAGTCCCCATGTATCAAAACGCGACGGCAGGATGAAGACATCAGCTGCTCGGAAATAGCGGCCCAGTTGCGTCTGGTTGACGAAGCCCGGGGAAATCAGGCGCCCACCCAAAAGCGGTGTCAATTTTTCATGGACCATTGACAACTGATCACCATCCCCAAGAATCACTAGGCACAGACGCCGGTCCGATGCCAAGCGAGCGACCGCTTCTGCCAGTACCAGCGGCTGTTTTCGTTCGATGACTTTCCCGCTGAACAACAAGACCAGTGCATCATGGGAGAAGCCTAGCTGTCGGCGACATTCCGCTGAATCCAGGTTGGCTTTTTGATTTTCGATCAACTGGTCGTCCACCGAGTAGGGCGTAAAGCACAATTTGTTATCCGGTATCCTCCGCCTTTTGAGGTGGCTTAGAGAATCGGACCCGATATAACCAAAAAGATCCACCTTTCGATAAAACCAGTGGAGGTAAAACTCTCGAAAAATGCGTTTAAGCAAGGTTCGCCCTCGCTCCATATCAGTGAATTCGCCTCTCAAGAACACCTTGGCCCCAATTTTCCGGGCGCGCATCAACGCCTGTCGGGAGAATGCGTATGTATAACCATGTAGAAGGATCCAATCGACAGTCCCAACCTGCAGAACTTCAGGTATATTCGGAATGCGGACGCTGTTGGGGCGATCCAGGTTGGCATTACGGCTCAAAAAGCGGTAGCGGTAACCATCCAATAATGGCACATCCCATGCCACGGGCACGCCAAATCCATGATCCAACCTACCGGACAGGCTATGATCGCTGAAGTAATAAACCTGAACATCAAGTTTTGGATGCCCGTACATCCCCCTCCAGACAGGTACTTGATACTGTATGGGATGAGTAGAAAAGACCGAAATCCGCAGTCTATCTTTAATAGAATTAGAAAACGGGTTAATTTGCACTATTCAAGCTCTTGTTTGCTTTGTGTGAGCCTTTAAGAGATTTCTCCATTAAATAACTCTCGAGCTCTTTCGCTTGTGCTGACCAAGAAAAGGTTGCAAGAAACTGAGTGTTTCCGTAGCGCTCATTTCGCTGCCATGCCTGCATGGATTCTCTTAAACCCATTAATATTGAGTTTTGATCTTTACATATAAAGATACGTCCTTCACAAAACTTCACCATTTCTTTAGTTTCGGAACTTTCGCCAGGGAAAGCCAGAATGGGTCGTCCACAAACCAATAACTCAAGGACTTTATGATGAAATGTCCTGGGCGACCATATATAGGCGTTTGCAACGGCGTTTTGCAACCTCGGCAGATACTCATCGATAGAAAGATATCCCAGTATTTCAGTCAAAAAGGGGTATTGACCCAACCTCACTATGTTCGCGACTGCCTTCCAGTCAGCGCCCATATAGACGACTCTCACCCTGCATTGTGTTTTCGGATGGAGTGAAATCCACCAATTTCGAATACCATTGAATAGTTCTACTAATTTTTCTGTAGAATAAATACTTCCAACTATATTAACTGCAATATTCTGATCGTCTCTTATATGCACATTACTTAAAGGTCTTATTTGAATACCGCTATAGATTACCTTGGGATCATTGAGAAACCACTTTCTAGACAATTCAGCAACAAACTTGGAATTAGCGGTTAAACCTGCGGCATCACGAAATCTTCTGGCCAGCAAGTTTTGAATCGGATGTGGGATAAAATATTCCCAACCATCTTTAATATCCAAAATCCATGGCTTCGACCCTTGGAGGCCAATCGCCTTTACCACTCGCCATGTATCCGAGGTGAGAAATGTTCCCCAAACAATATCTGGATTGAAATTAGCCAAGATCGGCTGCCAGAATGGAACAGTTGCTTCAGACCAGTCAAAATAGACTCCATCCTTTCGAAGGAAAGAAAAGAAAACCATGATTTTTCTTAAGAAAGCAGGAGTCTTGGGTGAGCGAATTTTCTTCGTCAGCAAACAATTTACAGGCGCAATTGGCAAATGAAAGGGTCGGCTCCAATCATGTTGATTCATTGCAAAAGATAAAGACGATGGATTATAAGGAGCATCCTGAGCTTCCAGTGTCGGAGTAATCAATAACACATGATGGCCAAGCAATCCCAACTCTCTAGCAAAAGAGGGAATCCGAACCGAAGAAATGTGATTCACTTCAGGATGAACGTAATTCACAGCAACTATCCGCATCTATTTATCCAGAAAATATTGTCAAATTTTTCGAATCAGTACAATGATTCTGGGATCTTCAGACATCCCCCCTTCTTGGGTTCTATCTTCAATTTTTTTATAACAGTATATTTTCGCATCGTGCTCAAATAAGGCGTTTACGTTTTGTGATTTTCGATTATCTTGAATATAGAACTTCCCCTCTTGAATATTGAAATCCCATTGGTGAAAACCCTGTGACCGTGTTCTTATTTGTTCATTTTCTCTATGATCTAAATAAATCCACCCCCCCTTCTTAACTACATCAAACATGTTAATAATGGCTTTTACTGGATCATAACAATGATCGAGAGAATTGTGGGCATAGGCCAAATCAAAATTCAATAGAAATTGATTCTCACCAAGATTAATGTCCTCCGCTCGAAGTGCAATTGTCTTGATCAGAGGTGTAATGTAATAATTTTGAAGCAGTTCATCATATAAAGCAGCCAAGGGATCGATGGGAACTATTTCTATCTGAACATCTCCCCATTTTTTGCCTATTCTGGTCAAAGGGCCAGAACCTACATCCAATATGCGGATTTTTTGGAGCATATTATCACTGAAAATCTGCTTGATCTCAGGTTGTAACTCAGATATAGGGTTAAGTCTGAAAGCGAGATCTGACGCGTATTTGGGCCACTCAAAATAATCTCGCCAATGATCCATTTCCTCGGAAACACCAAAATTCCATATCAGCGAATGGGGAAAAATGCGTATCATAAACGGCCATGCAATTCTACGATTTACCTTTTTTATTAATTTCTGTAATCTACTCATTATAAAAATCTTTTATCTACAAAAAATGTTAATGTTTGACAGAATTCAAAAAATATCGAATCCATAATTGATGCACGAGGGGTTGCCAAAGAATCCAAGTCAATCCATCGCTCCCGCTCCGTATTCTCTGCACCACACCCTGCCACCAGGTAGCATCCCACATTTCATTGTTACAGAACAACTGCGAGTGAACGATGTCTTCGGTTAGATCCAGCAATGACCCTTGAAACCAAAGGGCTTGCGGCGGGCGGAAGCCCTGCTTGTTCCAGCGGGTGCGGATGGACTCCGGCAGAACGCCCCGCATGGACTCACGAAGGAGGCGCTTGGTCTGCACCTCCCCCATGAGGTGCTGGGGCGGTAAGCTCAGGGCCAGCTCGGCCAGGCGGTGGTCGCAGAACGGCAGGCGCACCTCCCGCGAGTGGGCCATGGAGTTGCGGTCGCCATATCGCAGCAGGGTGGTCAGGAACATGCCGAAGGAGTCCTGGTAGAGGGCGCTCCCCAGGGCGTGGAACCGCTCCACCCGAATCCGCTGGTTTTCCTCCGCCACGCGGCGGGCCACTTCGGGTTTCAGCCCGTACAGCAGGTTCGTCCCCATGCCCAGCCGGTGAGAGAGCCAGCGGCGCACGCCGAAGGGGAGGCGGTCGCGGAGCGCCCGCGCCGGCGGGGCCAGGGCCAGCGGGTAGCGCGCCCGGATCTGCGGCTCTTCCTCTTTCAGGCGGTCCACCTGGCCTGTCTCACGGAGCGCGTCCAGGTAAAACCGGAAGTATTGCTCGTAGCCGCCCAGCAGCTCGTCGGCCCCCTGCCCGTCCAGGAGCACCGTGACCTCGTGCTCCCGGGCCAGGCGGAAGACGCACCACTGGGCGTACTGGCTGGACGAGCCCACGGGGAGCTCGTTGTACCACATGAACTCGGCCAGCTCAGCGGCGAAGCCCTCGGCGGTGGGTTCCACCACGTGGCTCGTGACCCGGGCGGCGTTGACCACCTCCTCGGCGTAGCGCCACTCGTCGGCCGAGGTGCCGGGGAAGCGCCCGGTGAAGGTGTGATACTCGCCGTCGGGGAGGAGCTTCTGGCGGACCAGGCAGACGATGGCGCTGGAGTCCAGCCCGCCCGACAGGCACGAGCCCACTGGCACGTCGCTCCGGAGCCGCAATCGTACCGAGTCGGTGAGAAGCTCGCCGAAGAGGGCGTAAGCGTCCGCTTCCGAAAGCCGCGTGTACTCTTCGCGTGGCTGGAGATCCCAATAGCGCCAGATTTTGCACTCCAATGTATCCACATCAACGGTCATGGCCTCGGCGGGCAGAAGCTGCTGAATGTCGTTAAATACCGTCTGCCGGTCGGCGTCCAGTCCCATGCTGGCGTTGTGCAGGCCGCGGAGCAGGCGGAACTCATCGTACTCCATGGAGACGTCCGGCAACTGCAGGAGCGCCTTGTACTCCGAGGCGAAGGCGAAGCAACCTGATTTGGCCACAAAGAGGAACGGCTTCTCGCCGTACCGGTCCCGGGCGCAGAATAGCCGACGCTTGGGAATATCATACAGGGCAAATGCGAACATGCCGTTGAAGCGGGCCAGGCATGCCTCACCCCACTGCCGGTAGGCGGCGAGGATCACCTCGGTATCCGATTCGGTGCGGAAGGCGTGGCCCAGTTGCCGTAGCTCGGCGCGAACCTCCAGGTAGTTGTAGATCTCGCCGTTGTATGTGATGACCAGTTCCCCCCGACCGTCGGTCATGGGTTGAGCGGCCTGTTCGGACAGGTCGATGATGGACAACCGCCGATGGCCCAAGTGGACTTTTCCATCGGGCGCAGCCCAGTTGACCTGGCCATCCGGGCCCCGATGCCTCATCAAACCCAGAATGGCTCCAAGGCTAGGTTCTTCGACTGGAGCTTTTATCTGAATTTGACCGTAAATTCCACACATGATTATTGTGATCGATTTGTAGCTATTGATTTGGATTATGGGATTTCAAGACTGATTTGTCTTATCGGCAGTTCCTTGCATGTCCTTCTTTCTATCTACTCGAGAGGGCATCTCACACTGCAGTTGGCGAAAGTGCCAGCGGGTGTTGCGGTGCTCGATGGCGGGAATGCGAACTTTGATCGCCAGCTTGAACAACAGCTGGGCGAGCCGGTACAGTGTCTGCCACCAGTCTCCACGCGTAACCGCTCGATCACTGGTATAGTAATCCCTAAGGATAGCGTTTTCCGCCAGCTTCTCCAACGCGACCCAACGGGCTCGTTTCAGATCACGCTCCGGCCAGGCATCAGCCGGCTCGGAATAAAGGTCGTTCAACATCTGCAGGTACGCCTTGACGCCCTCCCGCCGCGACCAGGCGGTCCTTTCCCGGTGCCGTTTCTCCCAGGCAGAAAATTCCTCCACCGTGTAGGCCTGGCTGATGTTGCCGGGATGAATCCGGTAGGTCACCAGTGGCTCCCAAAGGTGGACTCGCTCCCCCAACAGGGCCGCACGCAGGTACAGGGCATTGTCTTCCAAAATCAGGGTGGGCAGGAGGGGACCAAACCGCTCGAACACGTCCCGGGACAGGGCCAGCGAAGCCGCACCGACACCACCGAACCTCTTGCGAACCCCATCTTCCAAGTTGCGGAAAATCGTGTCTGTTGTGATCTTATTCGATAGTATTTGTCCGTTCTGGTCCATGGTCGCCAGATCGGTGGTGATGGCGTGAGCCTGCCGTCCCGAAGCCAGCCACGCCGACACCGTGCGTTCCACTCTGTCCGCGTTGGAGATGTCATCCCCGTTGGCCAGGATGATCAGCTCACCCCGGCTCTTCTGAAAAATGGAATTCAACTGGCTGCCGATGCCGATGTTGCGGGGGTTGCGATTCAGAAAGATCCGATGCGGTCCGCAATAACTGGCGGCCATTTCCTCCATGATCGAGAACGTGCGGTCCGCCGATCCGTCATCCGACAGGATGATTTCAAGGGGAGAATAGTCCTGAGCGAGGGCGGCATCGATCGCCTGACGGATGTACGCCTCCTCATTAAACGCATAGATGGCGAACGTCACGAGTGGTGAAGTCATGGCTGAACCATATGTTTGGGATTAGAGAATTGAAACAGGATCTGCCGACGCCGCCGAACGATCGTTCGCCCGAAAAGCGGACGCAACATATTCTTGAGATAAATCTCGATCCAGCGCCTTCTGAGGCCATATTGACTCCAACCCTGAACAGCGAAGACCCGGGTCTGACCAGGCCCGATTTCCTTGAATGAACGCCGGGAGTACGTGTGCACATGCTCTGGGATCCTATTGAGTTCCAGATATGGCACAATGACGTAGAGCACCGAACATTTTGAGAGCAGGGATCGGACCACCTCTTCGTCATTGGCCAGATGCTCGATCACGTTCGAGGCGACGATCACATCGACCTGAGGCACAGTCCGATGATCACCCACTCGGAATTCAGCCAGGGCGCTGAATCTCGCTCGGCCTTCTGTAATCGCCTCATCGGACAAGTCCATCCCGATGAGAGTCGCTCGAGGGTACCGGGAACGGTATACAGGTATTGCGTCGCCTAAACCGCAGCCAAAATCCAGGAGGATTCCACCGAAGCTACGGGGAAGTCTGAAAAATCGAACCTGTTTTTCAGCAAACGACCGGGTTTGTTCGGATCCACCCACCGACTTCCAATCACCAGACCGGAATCTTTCATCCCAGTATTTCTTTGAATTGATTTCCATCCCTTGTTCGGTTTATCTCAAGACCTATACCGGGTTTCTGACAGCTTGAATGCGATCTGTTATCTGTCGCACGAAATCCATGAAATCTCTCAATTTAAAAATATAACCCACGAGGAGATACACACAGATTCCGGTGATGACCTGCAGGACTAGCAGAACCGCCGGCTCCAGTGATTCGATAAGCGAGATGGGCCAAACTAATATAAAGACAGCGACGGACGCTCCAAGATACGGAAGAATATCCCGGATTTGCCGAAGAGCCGGATACTGGATCAATTTGCCGGTGTAATAGCCGTTCAAAAAAAAACAAACCGCCCCATGCGCGACCATGCTCCAGGCGATCGCAGCCACACTGATCTGGCAGGCGACGAGTAAAAAGGTCAGGCCGATGGCATCTTTCACTATTTCCAATCGGAACAGAAGATCGGAACGCCCCTGCGCCGCAATCACCGACGGATTGATGATCTGAAAAGGCCAGAGCAACCCGGCCAGGCCGAGTATCTGCAGATAGGGGATGCACGGCGCCCATTTGTCACCAAAGAGCGTCAACACCAGCGGACGGGCCACAGCCACCAATCCCGCCATCATGGGCAGATTGATCAGCATGATTCCCACAACCGCCTTGCGGCAGCCCCGGCGCAAGAGATCTTTGTCATCGGCCGCGGTTGAAAAGATCGGAAAAGCCACCCGATTGACGATCGCGCTGATGAGACTGGTGGGTAGCTGCTGCGTACTATAGGCACGGGAGTAGAGGCCAAGATCTCCAGCGGAGTACATTTTCCCGATGATGAGAGTGTTCAACCGGGTATAAAACGTGTTCAAGATGCCGGTCAATAATACGAAAGAACCAAACCCGAAGAGCGAGCGAAGGGCACGGGTGTGCAAAGCGATTGCTGGCCGCCAAGGGTACATGATCCAGATCACGGCAGTCGAAGTCAACGAGTAGGCAACCGACTGGATCGCCAAGCTCCAGACTCCCCAACCGGACCAAGCCAGGGTGATCGCCAACGAACCGGACACTATAGTGGCGATCAGACTGATTTTCATCCCTTTTCGGAAATTGAGCTCTTTATTCAGCAGGGCCCAGTGAACCGAACCGAAGGATGTGACCACCAGGTTCACTGCCATGATCCGCGTCAAAGGAGCAAGGATCGGCAACTCATAGAATGCGGCGATCAATGGTGCTGTTGTCGCAAGAGCAATCGCCATGATCAGGCCAATCACCACGTTGAAATAGAATACTGAAGATTTTTCTTCCTGGCTGATATCCCTTTTCTGAGTCAAAGCCGAACTGAAGCCACTGTCAATGAATAGCCCGGCGATCCCGATAAACAGAGAGAGCATTCCAATGAGACCAAATTCCTTCGGCGTCAGCAGACGCGCCAGAGCCACCGAGACAAAGAACTGCACGCCATAACGGGATAGCGTGTCCAAACCGCTCCAAAATGTGGCTGATATTGACTTTTGGGTAAGCTCTGTTTTATTCAATTATTCTCTTATGTTCTGAGACTTGATACATCTTTTGGAGCGCCCCCATATTTAATAGGAATATATCAAACCGGATCTTGAGAAGTGATGTCTGACCGATGACAAGTTATTGATGTTCTATTTTCGTATATTCACAGCTTTTTTACGAAACACCAAGGGCCCTGTCCTAACCCAAAACGCATGCCATAGAGTTGGGTATGATAGACACTCAAATCCATAGTTCAAAAACCATAGTATGGCATCATGCGGATCTATGGAATTGCAGGCATCCGAATCACTGGTCCAATAAACTTCGTAATTAGGATTTAAACGACGATACTTTATTTGTTTATAGCGTGCACCCAGCCAAAAAATCATGGATCGAATGAACCGCTTGGGCATAATAAAACAAGCCCTCCAAAGCATACTGTCCCTGATGGGAATTGATGCTTTGATCAGAATCCCTTTCAGATCCAAACTGCTGAAAGGGCGGACAGCGTATCCGTCAGCTGCCCATGGGCGGCATTGCCATGATGGTGCAAAATAGAGAAGACCGCCCGGTTTAAGCATCCGCACGATCTCCTCTAATGCTGTTTGCAGTTCAGGGATATGCTCATATGTCGCAATCGTCCAAATAGCATCAAACATTTCATCTTGAAATGGATATCGACCGTCTTTAGCAACCCTGTATGGTTTATGGTAATAAGAGGCAAGGGACTCCGCAATGTCCGTCCCATGATAATCTTCAACCAAGTCTTGAAAAACTCCACCAGAAGAACCAATTTCCAAACACTTGGCGGTTTTCAGCCCGTTTTCATTGATGAACTTTTGTAATGAACCTTGTTTGGAAGGATCTATCGATCGAGCGTGATCGTCGCCATAAGTAGACGATCGTCGCTCATCATAAAAGGATCGGTATAACTCTTTGCTATCCGGGTTGGTATTTGACATGTTCGTGTCCGTTATTGAGCTATACTGTTTCGTCCAAGTCATCAGATCCATCTATAGATGACAATCTCTCAAGTGCATTCATATTTTTCATAATGCATCGAATCTATCCCTAAAAATTCGGACAAATCAGAAGCCGGGAAAGACATTAGCCGTACCGGAAAATGAATGGAGAAAGCATCCAACAGCGACGCCGTCTGAAACAGCACCCGCTCCCCCTCGAGGCGTCGGGAGAGGGTCACCCAGCCGCGGTGGGCGCCGGCGGAGTCGTGCAGGGGGATGCGGATGCGCCAGCTTTCAGACTCGGTGGCAGAATCGGAGCCCCAAGACCAAGAAAAAGTTGATGGTTGATGGTTGATGGTTGATGAGTCAGGGTTTGAAGGTTCGAAGGTTTGAAGGTTTGAAGGTTCAGAACCTACAGAGGTGTCTTTGTGTTCTTTGTGGCTTTGTGGTGAAGAGGGCGGCGCGGGCCAGAGCTCGACGGAGCAGGCGGAAAAACCGGTCTCAGAGAGGAACTCCTCCAGGCGGCGGAACAGTGCGGCGGCGTCGGGGGCGGTCTGGATGTCCTGGACGAAGCGGCGGATGCGCATCTGGTTGCCGATCACCTGGCGCTGAAAGCGGGCCGCCTTCTTGAACATGGCCACCACCTCGTCGAACTCCTCGTAGCCCAGGCGCCGCACCACCAGCAACGCCAGGGCGCCCATGGCCAGCGGTACTAATATTGCGCCCGGCTTGGGGCCGGCCAGCATGGACACGGCCGCCAGCCCGGCGAAGAGCACCGTCAGGCCGTACAGCACCAGGACCACCGCCCTCTGGCGGTAGCCGGCCCGGAGCAGCCGGTGGTGCATGTGGTCGCCGTCGGCCAGGAACAGCGGCTGGCCGCGCAGGAACCGCCGGAACACGGTCAGGGTGGTGTCGAGGAGCGGGATGCCGAGCAGCGCGATGGGCACCGCCACCGACACCATGGTGGCCGTCTTGGTGGAACTGAGCAGCGCCAGCGCCCCCAGCATGAAACCCAGAAAATAGCTGCCCCCGTCACCCATGAAAATCCGGGCGGGATGCCAGTTGTAGGGCAGGAACCCCAGGCAGGCGCCGGCCAGCGGCGCCGCCAGAATGGGCACCGACAGGTTACCCGTCAAAACGCTCACCGCCAGAACCGACAGCGACGCGAACAGGGCGATGCCCCCCACCAGGCCGTCCATGCCGTCGATGAAATTGAAGGCGTTGGTCACCGCCACCATCCAGAACACCGTGGCCAGCACCGAGCCGAACAGCCCGAGGTCCAGCATCCCCACCAGCGGCAGGCTGACGTGGTCGATCCGGACGCCCAGGGCCCAAATCCCGGCGGCGGCCAGGGTCTGGACCGCAAACTTGAGCCGGGGCGGCAGCCGCCGCAGGTCGTCCCAGATGCCGAGAGCGAAGATGAGCAGCGCCGGGCCCAGCACCCGGGCCAGGCGGGGCCAGAGTTCGTCGAAACGATGGGTGACGTCGTTTTCGTATAGCAGCATCGCGCCGAGAGCCGCCGCCGTGGCCAGGGCGATGGCCACGCCGCCGAGGCGCGGGATGGGCGTGGTGTGGATCTTCCGCTCGCCCGGATGGTCCAGGATGCCGAACCGCCGGCAGAACCAGATGGCCAGCGGCGTGAGCACCAGGCTGGCGGTGGTGGCGATGGCGAACAGGGCCAGATAGGTTCTCATGACGCCTCGCGGATCGAGGAACCGGGCGAGTGCGGTTCCGCTGCCGTTGAGGGTTGTGGGTTGAGGGTTGAGAGTTTCGGAGCGCCGGGGGAAGGATTCTGAGGAAGGCTGGCTGATGGGTCTTCCCGATGGCGGCGGGAGCGCCAGGCCTCGCCCAGCTTGCCCACCACATAGCGGGGCAGCCGCATCGTGGGACCAGCCAGCGTGAGCCGGACACCCAGGCGGACGGTCAAACCCGTTCGCGGATCGTGCGTGTAAAGCGATTCCCGGGCAAACCAACGGCTGCCGGCGATCCGAGCGGGCGGCTGAAACCGGGTGATCACGTCCGCGTCGCTGCCCGGGAAGAACCGGGCGCGGAAGACCTCCAGGGCGGTGAGGAGGCGGCCGCCGCCGTGCGTGGCCAACCGTTCGCTGAAAGATGCTGCATCGTCGGGAGCCAGCCGGGCGAGCGCTTCGATGATTTCCGTCGAGCCGCGCAGATTGGCTAGACCGTAATCGCCGATGTTGTTGAACATGGCGAAGAGGGCCGTGTCGCCCGGGTCCAGCGCCGCGTGGCAGACACCGGCGGTCTCGAACGCCACCTGCCGCTCCCAGGCCGCCTCGGCGGGCAGCGAGTAAAAATACCAGCCGGGCTGTAACGACCAGTGCAGGTCCAGATTGAGGGCTTCCATATCACCCTCCCCTGCCCGTCCCCAGCTGGCCTCGCCGGCGGCGTGCATGCCCAGCCAACGGCCCTGCCTAAAACCCATCTTGCGCACCAACTCGAAAGCTCGCTGAACGTCATTCTGCCGGATCAGCAGGTCGAAGTCGCACGACTGGCGGCGGAAGGGGTCGGCGAACAGATGCTGCGACAGGACGAAGCCCTTGAGGGGGATGACCGGGAGGTTTTTTGCGGCGAAGGCGGCGAGGAGTTCGCGCCAAGACGCGAAGCGCGCCATCTGCTTATGGTGGAAGAGCTCGAGCCAGGCCACGAGGCGGGCGCGGATCTCGAAGGGGGTGGACTCCCAGAGGGCCGGGCAGCGCGTCTCCCAGTGGTGGAGCACCAGGGGGGCCACCTGGGTTTTGAGGACGTAGTTGAAGAAGGCGGCGGGGTCAAGGCCGGACCAAGAATCAGGCCAGGGCATGTCCCCGCGGAAATGCACCGGGAGGAGGCCGCATAAGAGCTTGAATTCTGGTGAGATGGGGGGAGTCATCAGAGGAGATTCACCACAGAGGACGCAGAGGGCACGGAGAATATTTTTTGTTTTTCAGACATCATTGATCATTTATCATCTGTCATTTATCATTTGTCATTTTTCAGATTATATATTATTGATTATTGCTTATATATTATTTTTTATTTAGCAGTCTGTGATGTTGTGATGTTCAACTTGAATATTGTAATATATAGTGATGTTTAACGATTGGTGTTCAAACATTAAAAAAGTCTTCTCTGTGCCCTCTGTGTCTCTCTGTGGTTAATATCTGCGCGTCATGCCTTGACGACGTTGGGGAGCGGCGCCCGATAGAGGCCGCGGGTGTCGATGACGAGAGAGGCGTGCTTTGCTACCAGGGAGTAATCTACGGCGCGGTGGTCGGTGACGATGAGGACAGCGTCGGCGGCCGACAGCGTCTGTTCATTCAGCGGCGTGCTCCGCATGGGCGGGAGGCCCGGCCAGGTGCGCATCCGGGGCGCCGCGGGGATGTGGGGGTCGTGGTACGAGACGTCGGCGCCGAGGTGCAGCAGCAAGTCGATGATCTCGAAGGCGGGGCTCTCGCGCGGGTCGTCGATGTCGCGCTTGTAGGCGATGCCGAGCACCAGCACCCGGCTCCCCTTCACGGCGCGGCCGCGGTCGTTGAGCGCGCCCTGGAGCTTGCCCACCACGTAGTGGGGCATGCGCAGGTTCACGTCGCCGGCGAGCTCGATGAATTTCGGCGACTCGCCGTGCTCCCGCGCCTTCCACGACAGATAGAACGGGTCGAGTGGAATACAATTATGGACAACAATGCCCGTGCTTGTTGTGAACGTATGAACATTGCTGACTTCCAGCGAAAATACCGGCTCACTCATCTCGATTTTTTCAATGCTCTTAACGGTGGTCAGGAATAAATCTGGTGTCAGCCTTTCCTCATCGGCTCTGGATTGAACCAGTCTCACCCGGGCAGACGACAGATCCTCGAGTTTTTTCCGCTTTGAATCCGCAAAGAACGGTTCCAGTCGTGCCAGAGTTTTTGCACCTTGCAGCTGCACATGAGGCTTCCCTCGCTTGATCCGAGGACGAAATCCTAAATCTTGCAGCAGGTGGACAACTTGCTCTAGCAATTGCGGACTGGAGGAGAAAAACCCCACAGTTCCCGTCGCGTTTCGATGTGTATACATTCGATCATTCTTACGATACTGGTGCTTCCCTTGTCGCACCCAAACATCACCGTCCCCACGCAGCAAACCCGCAAGAAGCTGTGTTTTATGCTCCGGCGTCAAATCAAACAGCACGGAAGGGATTCGCATCTCCTTTGAGTTCGAACCCGCCTGCCAATAGTCCCTTAACAGCCAGCCCAGCAACAGGCTGGATACCTTGATCGTGGTGCTGCGCCATGTTTTGTCGTCATAAATTGATGTATCAAATCCATGATGGGCAAGAATCGACCGGACATCTTCGATGGATTCCGTCTCGTCGCGATTGAATGTCAACCGAACACGGATCGCATTCCGATCCCGGGTGATGCACCCTTCAGCCAAGAAATACCCAATGAACCGTGCAAAATCAGGTGAGACTCGCAGCATAGCCGAGTGAGAGCGTCGGGCTTGTCCCATGCCAGTGAGCAGCAGCAATTCGCTTCGACGGGTGCCCAACTCGCTCTCAATCTCCAAGAAATGATCCAGCCGCAATGCATTACTCCGGATTGCGTCCCGGATTTTCCAGCCAAACCGATCTTTCAATTGAGCGGCCCATGTGCTGAGAGGACGCCCCTCGACGCGTATGAACACTCGAGTTCGCTCGCTTGGCGGCACGACATCCAGCAAGTCCACCCACAACTCGTCGCGGCATTCGGCCGGCTCGCTGCAGACAGGCAGTAGCTGACCGGCTTGAAGATCGCGGGCTGAGACGATCTCAAAGCCTGCTGAATTCTTGACCAGCATGGGGTGACCGTCGGTCAGGAACAGGCGGCGGTTGTCGTCGGTGGTGAGGCAGACGCCCGATCCTTCGTAAAATCCGCGGTACAGGACCTCCACCGGCAGATAGTCGACATCGCCGGACCGTGGATCGAGCGCCAGGGCCTCGAGTCCTCGGGGATGCAGGTACATTCCCTTGGGGGTGACGGCGACGGGCTGATCATTCTTCAACGCGTCGAAGAGATCCTCGAACCGCACCGGCCCGTTCAATCCCAGGCCCCGGACTCGAACCCATTCGCCGCCTCGCAGACAGTGGCCGCCCCAGCCGGGGCCGGGGTTGAAGCGCATGAAGCCGAACGGCTTGGTCTCGGCGGCGTCGAGCACCTCCCAGACGTCGATGCCCATCCGGTCGTAGACCATCTTGAGCTCGTTCACCAGGGCGATGTTCACGGCCCGGAAGATGTTCTCGGTGAGCTTGGACGCCTCGGCCGCCCGGGCCGAGGAGACCCGCACCGTGCGGGCGATCACCAGGTCGTAGAGCGCCTGGGCCAGGTCCCCCGACGCCGCGTCGACGCCCCCGACCACTTTCGGCGTGGTGGTGGTGGTGAAGTCCTCGCGCCCCGGGTCCTCGCGCTCGGGGGAAAAGGCGAGAAAGTAGTCCTGCCCGCACTCGAGGTTCGCTTCGTCCAGGATCCCCCGCACCAGCTCGTCGGTGGTGCCGGGGTAGGTGGTGCTCTCGAGCACCACGAGCTGGCCGGGACGAAGCGCGGCGCGCACCTGCCGCGCCGAGGCGGTGACGTAGGTCATGTCGGGTTCGCGCTGGGGGGTGAGCGGCGTGGGCACGCAGATCAGGATCGCGTCGGGTTCGCCCAGGCGCGCGAAGTCGGTGGTGGCGGCAAAGAGCCCCGAGCGGGCCATGGCGGCGACGCGGTCGGCGCCGAGGTGGCGGATGTAGCTTTCGCCGCGCGCCAGGCGCGCGGGCTTGTCGGCGTCGACGTCAAAACCCAGGACGCGGACGCCCTTCTCGACGAAGGCCATGGCCAGGGGGAGGCCCACGTAGCCGAGGCCGATGATGCCCACCGTAGCGGTCTTGGCGTCAATTTTGGTTTTCAGGTCTTGGAAAGTGGAGGGCATTTAGTTACCTCGGGGGCAGGTTGATGGTTGATGGTTGATAGTTGATAGAAAAGAATGCAGGCGGATTCACCACAAAGGCACAGAGGACACAGAGGAATTAACTGATCATTTTTCATATGGCATTGGTCATTTTTCATTGGGCATTTCGGACTAGCGGGGTTGGTGAATGGGTGAATGGGCGGGGAGACGGTTCACGATTCGGGTTCAGAACATAAACAGCCTTTGTGTTCTTTGTGCCTTTGTGGTGAGGATGCAGCTCCGCCGTCAAGAGCACGGCGGCTCAAGAAAAGGGGGTCGGTGGGTTGTGCCGTCGTCCGCATACACGGTCGTTCTAATTGTACTCCAGGCGGATGTGCGCCGGGGCACAAATCGAACAGATCATTTTAGTGGAAAGCGTTGGAAAGTCAAGGAATCCGAGGGTTGGGATGGGGAGATTTCACCACAGAGGGCACGGAGGGCACAGAGGAATTCATTAGACATTTTTCATCGGGCATTTGACATCGGGCATTTCCAACTATTGGTTATTGGTGATTGCTTATATTTTATTGGCTATTTGGAGAAGAGGCTGTTTTTGATGATGGGAAGTGGGAACTGGGACCTGGGTGCTGGGGACTGGGTGCTGGGGACTGGGTGCTGGGTGCTGGGAACTGGGGACTGGGGACTGGGTGCTGGGATTTCGGCATCAAGTCTCAGCATCCGGATCCCAACTCCCGAGTCCAAACTCTCAGGCCCCAAGTCCCAACTCTCAGCATCCAGGTCCCAAAGTCCAGGTCCCGGGTCCCAAAACCATTAAATGAAAAATGACCGATGCCCAATGACAGATGAATTCCTCTGTGTCCTCTGTGTCTCTCTGTGGTGAAAAAAAAACGCCGGCCCGTGGGGACGGACCGGCGGATGGGTTCGAGATCCGGTTATTGGCTTATTCTTCCCCAACCTGCAGTCTGGAGAAGCGGCGGACGTCGAGGGCGCCGGCGGCCGGATTGAGCGACTCGAGGTACGCCTTCACCGTGAGCTTGTCGTCGCGGATGTAGATCTGCTCCACGAGGCAGTTTTCCTTGAAGAACTTGTCCAGCTTCCCCTCGACGATCTTCTCGATCACCTGGGCGGGCTTGCCGCTCTCCTTCATCTGCTCGCGGAAGATGACCCGCTCGTGCTCCAGCACGTCGGCGGGGACGTCCTCGCGGCGGACCCAGCGCGGGTTGGCCGCGGCGACCTGCATGGCCACGTTGCGGCCGGCCTCGCGGGCGGCGTCACCGGCGGCGCCGGCGATTTCCACCAGCACGCCCAGCTTGTGGTTCGAGTGGATGTAGGTGGCGAAGAACCCGCCGGCCGGGGCCTGGTGGCGGACGAAGCGACGCACCACGATGTTCTCGCCGATCACGGCGATGGAGGCGGCGACGTAGTCCTTGACGGCCATGGCCTTGTCGTGGACGTAGGGCTGGTCCATGAGGCAGAGCGTGGCGTCGTGGGCGCCGGCGGGGGCGTCCTCGCAGCGGACGTAGGCGGGCGCGGCCTGGCCCACGTGGTAGGCCAGATTGGCGGCCAGCTCGCGGAACTTCTCGTTGCGGGCGACGAAGTCGGTCTCGCAGTTGATCTCCACGAGCGTGCCCAGGGTCTGCCCGTCATCGGTCCAGGCGGCGACGACACCCTCGTTGGTGCTCCGGTGGGCCTTCTTGGCCGCGGCGGCCAGGCCCTTGGTGCGGAGGTAGTCGACGGCCTTGTCCATATCGCCGCCGCATTCCACGAGGGCCTTCTTGCAGTCCATCATGCCGGCGGCGGTTTTCTCGCGAAGCTCCTTCACCATCGCTGCAGTGATTTCCATATCGTATCTCCTAAACTCAGAATTCTGTTTCTCGCCAAGGCGCAAAGGCGCCAAGCAGACATTTTTTGTGTTTCAGCGCCGGGACATTCGGGCGGTCGATCCATTCTCTGCCCGTCGTTGCGTCTTTGCGCCTCAAACCGAAACAACATGCCCGATTCATTTAAAGAGCGTGTGAATCCATCGCCAAGACGCCAAGACGCAAAGAATACTTTTTGTTTTTTGAGTTCCGTTCGGGTCGGGCGGACGAGGACGTTCCGGATCAACCGGGTTTGTTCTCCAACGCCGAGACGCGACGGCCCGAGACAAAAACCCAAAATCCGCTTGGCGTCTTGGCGGCTTCGTGAGCCACTTCCCGGTTCGGCTCTTCCGGATCCACTTTCAACGCCAAGACTCAACAGGCTAAGACAAAAACAATAAATCTGCTTTGCGTCTTTGCGCCTTGGTGAGCCTGAACCGGCGTCTTCGTGAGCCGATTTACTCGGGCAGTCCCATGACCAGACGGTGGAGGCCGTCGCGGAGCAGCGCCTCGTTGAAATTGATCAGCAGCCCCAGGTGCAGCCCCGTGAGCTTCAGGTAGGTGAGCACCTGCTTGAAGTGGACGGGGAGGAGCGTCTCCACCGACTTGATCTCCACCACCACGCGGTCAGCCACCACCAGGTCCAGGCGGTGGCCCACGTCGAAGGTGCGGCCGTCGTACACCACGGGCACGGGCATCTGGCGCCGGACGTCCAAGCCGCGGCGGCCCAGCTCGTAGGCCAGGACCGCCTCGTAGACGCGTTCCAACAGGCCCGGCCCCAGGGCGCGGTGCACCTGCAGGGCGGCGTCCACCACCTCGCGGGCCACATCGTTTGTGGTCATCACCCGGGCTTCGGTCATGTTTCGCCTCCGTTCGATGGGATATACCCTATCCAACGGATCGGCCCGGCGGGTGTCCGACGTTTTCCACCGGTTTTTTCATCCCGGCCCGAAAATTATTCAAATCGATATCAAAGAACTCTCGTAACCGGGCGCCTTAAATACGCTCACAACGACGCGAAGGCGCAAAGAACACTTTTTTTGTTTTGAATCCCGTTCGGTTCGGACGGACGATATCGCTTCGGTTCGTCCGGATTCACCCTTCTACGCCCAGGCGCAACGCTTTGAGACAAAAACCCAAGATCCGCTTTGCGCCTTGGCGCCTTCGTGGGCCAATTCCCGTTTCGACTCGTCCGGATCCGCTTCTAACGCCAAGACGCACCGGCTTGAGATAAAAACCCAAAATCCGCTTTGCGCCTTGGCGCCTTCGTGGGCCAATTCCCGTTTCGACTCGTCCGGATCCGCTTCCTACGCCAAGACGCAGCGGACCGAGACAAAAACAATAAATCCGCTTTGCGTCTTGGCGTCTTGGCGTGCCGAAACCGGCGTCTGCGCGCGCCGGTCTACTCGGCGGGGGGCTCGGCCGGCTCGGCCGGCGGAGCCGGCGGGGCCGTCGCGGCGGGCTCGGCCGGCGGGGCCGGCGGGGCCACGGGCGCCGCATCGCCCGGAACGGCCGGCGGCGGCATCTCGCCGATGATCTCGCGCGGCACGTGCTTGCGCGGCGGCCGGGGGGCGCGCGGCGTCCGGTCGGAGGGACGGCGGGTGTCGGGGCGGCGGTCGCCGACGGGACGCCGGTCACCGGCGGGCCGTTGGGCGGGCGCGGCCGCGGCGGGGATCTCCTCGAGCACGCCCTCGGGCGTCTCGGGCTTCTCGCCGGTGGCCTCTTCCTTGGCCGCCTGTTCCAGCTCGGACTTCCGCATGGTCACGCCTTCGATCACCGCGTCGGAGAGCTTCGAGACGATGAGCCGCACCGAGCGCAGCGCGTCGTCGTTGCCCGGGATCACGTAGTCGATGGGCTCGGGGTTGCAGTTGGTGTCCACCAGGGCGACGATGGGCACGCCCTTCTTCTTGGACTCCAGCACCGCGATCTGCTCCTTGCTCGGGTCGACGATGATCACCAGCTCCGGGATGTTGTCGAGATGACGGATGCCGGACAGGTTCTTTTCGAGCTTCTTGCGGATCCGCTCCAGGCGGGCGACGGCCTTCTTGGAGATCTCGTCGGCGTAGTTGGCTTCCTTCTTCTCCTCGAGGGCCTTGTACTTTTCCAGCGACCGGCTGACGGTGGCCCAGTTGGTGAGCAGGCCGCCCAGCCAGCGGTTGTTGATGTAGTACATGCCGCAGCGCTCGGCCTCTTCCTTGACCGCGTCCTGGGCCTGCCGCTTGGTGCCCACGAACAGGATCCGCTTCCCCTGGCGGGCGCTCTCGGCGACGAAGTCCGTCGCCTCCTTGAACAGTTGCAGGGTTCTCTGCAGGTCGATGATGTGGATGCCGTTGCGGTCCCCGAAGATGTAAGGCTTCATCTTGGGATTCCAGCGGCGGGTCTGGTGCCCGAAGTGGACGCCCGCTTCGAGCAGTGCTTTCATGGTTACAGCGACCAACGGTGCCTCCTGGTCTATCCGGGCCCGACGCCCGGGTGATTTGCGTATCCAAACTCAGGCGCGGCGCCTGATTCGTTCCACTGCCGGCTCACCGGATCTTCGGCTCGCCGTTTCATGTCCTCGTCAGGCGGGACGCCTGAGTCACATCAGGCGGGACGCCTGAACCACATCAGGCCGGAGGCCTGAGCCACATCAGGCAAGATGCCTGAGCTACAGCAGGCCGGAGGCCTGAGCTACAGGCAAGATGCCTGAGCCACGCTAGCGCTTCGAGAACTGGTAGCGGCGGCGGGCGCCGGGCTGCCCGTACTTCTTCCGTTCCTTCTTGCGCGGGTCGCGCGTCAGGTACTTGGCCTGCTTCAGGCGCAGGCGGAGTTCCAGGTTGAACTCCACCAGCGCGCGGGCGATGCCGTGGCGGACGGCCACCGCCTGGCCCATCAGGCCGCCGCCGACGACGGTGGCCTGGATGTCGAACTTGTCCATGTTCTCGGTCAGCAGGAGCGGCTGCCGGATGAGCGTCCGCTGCGAGCTGGTCTTGAAGTATTCTTCGTAGTTGTGGCGGTTGACGAAGATCTTGCCGGAGCCGGGGCGCAGGAACACGCGGGCCACCGAGGTCTTCCGCCGGCCGGTTCCGTAGTATTGCACGCTGCTCAAGGTCCTCTCTCCTTACTGTTGAATTTTCAGCTCGACGGGCTGCTGGGCCTGGTGCCGGTGGTTGGCGCCCTTGTACACCTTGAGCTTCTTGATCATGGCGCGGCCCAGCTTCGTCTTGGGCATCATGCCCCACACCGCCTCCTTGATCACCGCTTCGGGGCGCTGGCTGAAGACCTTCTTCATCTGGGTCTCCTTCAGCCCGCCGGGGTAGCCGGTGTGGCGGCGGTACATTTTCTGCTCCTGCTTCCGGCCGGTGATGGTCACGTCGCCGGCGTTGACGATGATGACGAAATCGCCGGTGTCCAGGAAGGGGACGTAGCCCGGCTTGTGCTTGCCGGTCAGGACGTGGGCGACCTGGGTGGCCAGCCGGCCCAGGACCTGCCCCTTGGCGTCCACGACGTACCACTGGCGCTGGATGTCGTCTTTCTTGGGGACGTAGGTTTTCATTTTATACTCCGCAAGTAACTGTTCCTTATTCAGGACGCGGGTCACGCGCCGCGACGGCGGTTCTCAGGCGGGACGCCTGAACTACCCGGTCGCCGGTTCGGTTCGTCTCAGGCAAGATGCCTGAGCCACGTCAGGCGAGACGCCTGAACTACCTCAGGCGGGACGCCCGAACTACGTCAGGCGGGAGACCTGAGCCACCCGAACGGAAGATTCGAGAACAAACGGTACGATTCAGGAAAAGCCGTCAGTCCCGATTCCCTGGATTTGGGCCGGCGGACCGGCAGCGGGTCCGCCGTGGTTTCGCGCGCGGGTCGCGCGCCTCAAAGAGCCCGAAAGGATCTGCGTCGAACGGCAATCCAGGTAACCCATTCAACGGGAGCGAGATTTTACCGGCGGGGGGAGGCGATGTCAAGGGAAATCTCGGACGGAAGCATCCGCCCTAAAGACTCACCACAGAGATACTCCGTTAGAAGTCAAAAAGATTTTTCAGTATGATGAAAAATCGGGCGCATGATCTCCTTGGCACGAGGGCGTTCGGATTGGTATGATCGGCGCGGAAGGCGGCCGCTCGAACTCCGGTCT
>Ga0209269_1000600_pt1 | contig 30948 bp, 31 predicted proteins | sample MTBAKMMethaMetaG_FD_187455 | JGI IMG/M metagenome (GOLD analysis project Ga0209269, IMG submission 187455) | Enrichment culture microbial communities from Arthur Kill intertidal strait, New Jersey, USA, that are MTBE-degrading - MTBE-AKM (Arthur... | ecosystem: Environmental > Aquatic > Marine >... | reverse complement strand
GAGGGGGCCTTTGCCGTCGATGGGCTGGCCCAGGGTGTTGACCACGCGGCCTAAGAGGGCATCCCCCACCGGGACCTCCAGGATGCGGCCGGTCCGTTTGACCTGGTCGCCTTCCTTGATGGCGGAGAATGCCCCCAGGATAATGCAGCCGGTAAACCGTTCCTCAAGATTGAGCACCATACCCTTGATGCCGCCGGGAAATTCCAGCATCTCGCCGGACATGGCCTGGCTCAGCCCTTCGATGCGGGCCACCCCGTCGGCCACCTTGACCACGGTGCCCACCTGGGCCGTTTCGATCTGCGGATTAAATTGATGCAGCTTGACCCGCAGCGGTTTGGTGATGTCTTTTGTTTTCAATTCCATTCGCGGAAACCCTCCATTCGGTGATCAGGCCTGCAGGAGCTGTTCCTGCATCTGGAGCATTTTGTTGGCAACGCTGCCGTCAAAGACGGTGTCGCCGATCTTGAGGACCAGGCCGCCGATCAGATCTTTGTTCTCGATGACTTTGAGCTCGACGATCTTATCCATGCTTTCGGAAAGATTCTTTTCCAGGGCTTTCTTCTGCTTCTCGCTCAGCTCGACGGCCGTGTACACTTCCACTTCCATCGGCTCCGGCCCCAGATAGATGAAGGACTTGGATTCCTTCTGGGCTTTGTACTCCGAAATGAAGCCCTGGATCAGCGCATCATGGTCCTTGGGGTTCAGTTCCCGGTTCAGCAGCTTGCCGGCTGCCATCATGGACAGGGTCGCCACTTCGTTGCGCAGCTCGGCCTTCATCCGCTCTTTTTCGTTTTCGATCTCCAACCGCGCCTTTTTCAGCAGGCTGCAGGCGCTCTCCTTGGCTTCCTCGATGATCGCGTCCTTGCTTTTCTCACCGGACCGCACCGCTTGGTTGATGATCTCCTGCGCTTTCTTTCCGGCGGCGGCGATTTCCGCTTCGCTCTTCATAAAGCTATTTTCAGCTTCCCTTTGCAGCACCATAGCTTGGTTCTGCATGTCCTTGACCTGTTCGCGGCGCTGCTCAAGGATGCCGGCCACCGGCTTGTATAGCAGCTTGGTCAGCAGAAAGGCCATGACCAGAAAATTGACGGCCGCAAACAGCATATCTGAAAGGTTCAGTTCCATGATCGCATACTCCTATCTCAAAAAAGTGCTTCTTAGTGGGACTCAGCTGATTTTTCCGAACAGTAAGAAGGCGATCAGCAAACCGAAGATACAGAGCGCTTCCATGAAGGCCAGGGCCAGGATCAGCAGGGTGCGGATGTCTCCCGTGGCTTCCGGCTGCCGGGCGATGGCTTCAAAAGCCCGTCCGGCGGCAAGGCCCTGCCCGATTCCGGGCCCGAAGGTGGCTAATCCGATGGCTAAGGCGGCTCCTAAAGCAAAAAAAGCATCATTTGTCATTGTTATTGTCTCCTTCAATCGTTTTATATTTCTATATGATCCCTCAGATCAATGTTCTCCCGCAGTGGCCGACGCCAGATAGGTCGCCGTCAGCAGGGTGAACACCAGGGCTTGGATAAAGCCAAAAAATACGCCCAGGAACATGAAGGGCAGCGGCACAAACAGGGGCGCCATGGCGAAAATGCTGGCCACCAGCGTCTCTTCCCCGAAGATGTTGCCGTAAAGCCGCAGGGCCAGGGATAAGGGCTTCACCAGCTCTTCCATCAGGTTCATGGGCAGCATGGCCCAATGGGGGCTGACGAAATGCTTGAAGTAGGCAAGTCCCTTGCTCTTGACGCCCTGAATGTGGGTCGTGAAGAACACGACCAGGGCCAGGGCCGCGGTAAAGCTCAGGGCGCTGGTGGGCGCCTGGAGGCCCGGTGTATGGCCGAAGCCCGGCAAAAGGCCGGAATAGTTCGAGATCAGGATGATGAAGAACAGGCTGCCCAGCAGTGGAAAAAATTTCTTTGCCTTCTCTTCACCGCCCATGATCGATCCCAGAAAGGTGATCAGGGTGTCCACCGCCAGCTCCAGCGCGATTTGGCTTTTGCGCACAGGGACGATCTGCAGATCACGCGTTGCCAAGAAGCATACCAAGACCAGCAACGCCATGATGCCCCAGGTGGTGGTGGTGATGCTGCTCACTTCCAGTCCTCCGATCGAAAACAGGGGGCCTCCATGGGCCGAAGCCAGCACCATCATGGTTTGACTCATTTTTTACTATCTCCTTTCTTGCGGTATTTTTCGAGGGAGCCCGGCGCCCCTGTTCCGGCGCCGCCGGGAGGAGCGTCCTTCTTTGAATTGAGGTCCAGGTCCTTGAGAAGCACCCGGATGGAGGCGACCACGGCCATGACGACCAGGGCAAGCATCAGCGTGTGCCCGGTCCCGAACCGCTCGTCCAACCAATTCCCCGCCTTATAGGACAGGAAGACGGCCACTGCCATGGAGGCTCCAAAGCTGAAGGCCACATTAAAAATCTGATAATCATCATGCCTTTGTTTATCGTTTTGACGCATCATTCCCTAAAGCTTTCTTGATCAATCAACCTGCACGATCTTTCCTGACAAATTCATTGTTAAAATATTTAATCAGTATCAGTATCGAAGCCAGCACCACGAAAAGCGTCAAAAGGTTCTCGCACCAAGGTTTTATCCCTAAGAAAGCATTCAGCCAGCGGACAGCGATACGAACAACAAACAATAAAGAGGCGAGTGTTATGAAATACTTAAAAAGGCACTTTAACAGCCGGTGTCCTGGAGGTTTTTTATCAAGCCTTGGAATCATCATGTTCCCTCCTTGAAATCAGGCTTCACCACCCATACTGTCAAAATTGTTTTATTATGTTTTGGATTTTCCTTTTCCAGGATATGGCTGCATCCTATTTGCCAAAACCCTTGGTGCTGCTGTCAGGAACCATACCGCATAAATATCCGGCTGGTCCTTTAGACTTTGCGCTAATTCATGAAAGCCGATCCATTTTGTTTCCATAATTTCTTGATGGTCAGGGCTTATATCGCCATGGTAGCTGCCGATAAAAATATGATCATATTCATATTCAAAAAGCAAATCGTTAAATTTATGATGGTAAACAAAGGCATCGATCTCTTCACAATGACATTGAATTCCAAGCTCTTCATGGAGCCGCCTCCGGACGGCATCTTCAAGCGCTTCACCGGCTCTTGGATGGGAACAGCATGCGTTTGCCCACAATCCGCCGGAGTGGTATTTCCCCTCAGCGCGTCGCTGTAACAGCATCTTTCCATCATTCACGATGAAAATTGAAAATGCTCTGTGAAGCAAACCTTTTTGATGGCATTCCTCTTTGGTTGCCCTTCCGACCTCTCGGTCAAAGACATCGACACAAATCAGTTCATCCACAATTCAACACCCCAAACATCTCGTTTGCACTCAGACACATTGAGAATGATCTCCCTTAGCCTTCCCAGGGTTTGAAGTTTTTGTAATCAAGATCAAACTGCATCAATATCTTGCCAATGATATGATCCACTTGATCTTCAGAAGTGGGATAGTTGCTGTAAAACGTCAGCATGGGCGGGATGATCGTACACCCTGCCTCGACCGCGGATAGCAGGTTGCGGACATGGCTGCGATTGAGCGGCATCTCTCTGGGCACCAGCACGACTCTCCGGTTTTCTTTCAGGCATACGTCCGCTGCCCGCACAAGCAAATCCTCATCATATCCGTTGGCGATTGCCGATAAGCTTTTCATGCTGCAGGGAATAACCACCATGCCATCCGTTTTGAACGAACCGCTTGATATACATGCCGCAAGATTATGATAGTCATGGACATAATCAGCCTTGGCCTTGACCTGGTCCAGGCTAATATCTGTCTCCCGGGCAAACGTGACTTCAGCCCCTGCCGTCACAATGAGATGTGTTTCAACATCCGGCATTTCTTTCAGAGCCTGCAGAAATCGGTATCCCATCTGGGCTCCTGTTGCGCCGCTGATTCCAACGATTATTCTCATGAAATTTTTCCCTTTCTTAAAAAAGCCTGGAGATTCGTCCATTCGGGTTCTAAACTCAAGCAGCTGCATGCACGTTAATCATATTAAGATTTTTGAATTGATTCAATGTATCGACTGTACATAATTGGACGGCAAAGCCTACAAGCGTTTGTGCAGCATGCACAAACGCTTTATGCTTCAATGAAATAAGCCGCCCCCCATGATGCTTGTGCTGCAGAAAAACATCGCAGAACGAGTTATGATCCTTTGGGGTATTGTTGGACAATGACAATCATTCAGTGATATAGTATGCATAAGTAATTCCCATGAGGAAAAGGGAGAAAATCATGAATGTAAATCCAGAAATGGACTGTGTTCTGCAGCATATTGTGGATAAGATTGCCTATATTGCGGAGGATGCAGAAATTGAAAAATTCGGCAAAATCGACATGTCCATGAAGGTCGATGCAATTTCTCTGTATTCATGTGACGAAATGCATCCGGCAACGGAGAATGTCTATTTCTGCAGGCCGGAGCATCTCTGCGGATTGAGCAGTCTTTATAAGGATGTGATACTGTTCTGTGTGAATAACGGAATGCCGATGGATCCGGTTCCTGAAGGTTACAGGATCCTTGTTGTCACCAGCAGACAGAGTCTGGAATTCATTTTCAATGCAATGCAGAAATTCATTTCCAATCTCAGAATTAAAAATCTACTGATTGATCAAGCCATTCTGGCAGAGAAGAATATTCAGGATGTTTTGTCCATCGGAGAACAGATCCTCAGCAATCCTTTTCTTCTTCTTGATGCAAACTTCAATCTGCTTGGCTGGAGCAAGATGCATGAATGTACCGATCTGCTGTATACGGAAACCATTGAATCCGGAGTGCTTCCAGACAAATATGTCATCCGTCTGATTTCACAAAACATCCTGAAAAAGTTATATGTTTTTGGAACGATTGTGCTTTCTCCGAATTACCACTTGAGTGATTCCACCATTGTGATGGTCATCCTGAAGAATGAGGATCTTATCATTGGATACGGAATGATGATCTGTTCCAGACGTAAAGCCAGACGGCCGATGATTCAGGGGTTTGAAAAATTCGTCAACAAATTCAGAACCCGGCTTTCTGAAACGAAGGCAATCTCCTATTCACTGAAAAATAGTGAAATCTATTTCTACATCATGCTGCTGAAGGGCACCATTACAGACAGGAATGAAATCCAAAAGTATGCGAAAGAACTTCAGATCTGCAGAAATGGTGAATATGTGCTGCATGCCATCCGGTGCAGAGAGAGCAACAGCGTTCCCATAAACTATGCATTTAACATATTTGAGAACAATGTTGTGGATGATGAAATCACGTTTGTATATGGAAAAAACATACTGATCATTGAAGGCGTTAAAGAACAAAAAAATGGACTGGCGGAGAAATCCGCATATCAAAAATTTCTTGCGGATTATCAGGCGGAAGCAGGAATCAGTTCATCCTTTTATCATATCCATGAAATCCGCAATGCCTATCTGCAGGCTGATTCATCCTGCAGAATCGGAGAGAAGCTGAGCGGGACAGAAGAAAGCATGTATTTTGATTACAGCAGCAGAATATACCGATATGCAGAATATGTTCAGTATATGATGATCGAAAGGGAATATCTGGAGACAAAGCGTTTTCCCATGACCTGTATGAGACTGCTCAGAATGATCTCTCTGGATGCGGAAAAGAATACGGACTATGCCAGAACGCTGCTGATCTATCTGCAGAACCGATGTCAGGTCAATGCAACAGCGAAAGAGATGTTCTTTCACAGAAACAGTGTCCTCAACCGGATCAGGCAGATTTCAGACATGCTGAAGATGGATCCGTCGGTCTGTGAAACAAGCACTGAACTGCTGCTTGATTTCAAGGTGATTGACTATGCAAAAGCGGTTGGGAAGATGGAGCAGCTGATGGCGCTGATCGGATAAATTTTTATTGAAATATTCCACGTAAAAGAGCACGCAACAAAAAAGCCGTCAAGGCGGGAGATCAACACTCCGCGCCCTTGACGGCTTTCTCTGTCCTTGCTTAAGCTACAACACGAGCTTCGAAGCTTTGCATCAGTTTTTCGTTGCTATCCCTGGTCGTCCAAACAAAGGTACCCGCGCAAATTCCTATGATGATAAAACTCACGCCAACTGAGCCCAGGGTTGCGGCGGAGCTTCCGCCCAAAATTTTATCCATAGCAGCGATATAGTAAGTTGCCATAAACTGGCCTAAGAAATTGCCGACGGTGAGTATTGTGATGGCCATGGACTTCCTGGATACCGGTGCGGCCAGGGCAACACGGGAGGTCAAATATGGGTTAAGGGTGCCAACCGAGCCGTTGAGCACGATAAATCCACCAATCAGGAGCTGCGGAATCGAATGCGCCGTACATAAAATCAAATAACCAAAGGCCGACCACATGCAAGCAACAGGAAAGAGCCACCGACGCAGTCTTTTATGCCAGAAGCCAAATAGAAAACCACCGAAGAAAGTCCCCAAAGCGGAGGCAGCGGCAACCCAGCCGCTGACGGTGCTTGCACCCAGTCCAAGTTCTCTAACGTATAAAGATGTTTTAACCTGGATCACGGTATCGATACAGAAGACGATGGGGCCAGCGATCCACATCGCCACGACGAATTTGTTTAACGGTTCATGCTTGCCTTCCTGTATAAGTGTGGCCCTTTTGGGTTCCACAGGGACGGTCGGGACGAATGCCAGGGCGAGCGATACGGCGATAAGGGTTAAGATAGGAAATACCAAGAGCCCTAATCGCCAATTGATGGAAGCAACATAGCCCATGCTGATGGCAAGCGTGAAGGAGACAAAACCGCCGAACATGCTAAGGTAACCCATCGTGTGCGCTACTTTATCGCGGGATAAGACATGGGCAATCATAGAGCGTGATTGCGGGTTGACCAGACCAAGGCCCACACCCATCATACCGCGGACCACCAGGAAGATCCTGTAGTCTGCGATGAAAAATAGGGTTAGGCCGCATAGACCATAGATGATCCATCCAATAACACATATCCACTTCTTACTGATACGCGTCAAGAGCCAGCCGCTCAAAAAGATGCTGGGGACGCATACCAGGGTAGGCAAGGTCTGTATCATCGAGAGTTGGGTCGCTGTCATCCCCTGAGCCTTGAAAGACTGATTAATATCCGACATGATGACAACGAAAGATGACGTATTGGTATTGAAGATAATGGCCAGGAAAATCAGTGCGAATATCGTCCAATTGCTCGATTTATTAGACTGTTCTATTTTATCTGTCATAATAGAAGATTACCCCTTTCTTAACATCCTGGACTATAAAGCCCAAACTATCAGGGAACCTTGCCGCGAGTAGCATGAAACAACATTCTCACGCTGCAGAAGTGCAGAATGCCGCCAACGGATCCACTTCTTCATCCAGCTTTTGGAGAAAAGAACCTAAATCCTTATAGCCTATATTCAACCTCCTCGCCTAATTCTCATGCTGCACTTTCATTTTGCGTTTTGGCCAAAATACGTCATTTGATACGTGCGTTAAGGACAGTATAGGATGCGTAAAAATCCCCGTCAATATGCGCAATGCCTGTGTTCTCTGCAAATACGGCATCCCCATTGTGCACCCTGCACATTGCACTGCGTCAAGCTGATCAGCACATCGACGTCCTGGATACCGCGATTCACGCCGGACGATGTGTGTTTATCCTTCTGAACTGAGACTGGCCTTTGCACCAGCATTTTCTCCCTCTTTGATATTCCTTCCGGCAAGTGAGAAAAATACGCCCATGAAGCATAATATGGCGTATAGAATGAAGGTCATGTGTATGCTCTTCATTAAGAGGCTGGGATCCACTTTCGATAATTGAGCATCAGCTATAAAAATGGACATGAGTAAAGTAACGAGCGCCATACTTAAAGCCTGCCCCGCCATCCTCATGGTTGACAGGGTAGAGGAAGCAGTTCCGTAATACCGGGGTTGAACTAAATCCATAATCGCATTGGTATTGGGTGAGGAAAATAAAGCAAAGCCTAATCCAATGAGTGCTAGATTAGCGACAATCAAAAAGAGCGGCGTTTTGAGACCCAAAAACACAAAAAGGAAGATTCCAACCGCACTCAAAGCCATGCCCAAGGATGCCACCTTACGTGAATCGACACGATCAGACAGGTTCCCCGCCAAAGGAGAGAACAATGCCATCACGACAGGCTGCGACAGGAGTACCATCCCAGCGAACTGGGAGCTGTATCCTATAACCACTTGCAAGTACAGGGACATCAAGAAGCCGATTGCAAAGGTTGCGCTGTAATTGATCAGGGTGGCAAGATTTGAAAAAGCAAAGGCAATATTGTTGACAAATAGTCTCATTTCGATCAGAGGATGAACCTGCCGTAATTCATAGCGTACAAATAAAGTAATTAGACCCAGCCCAATGAAGGCTACATATCTCGAGGATATTGAGGCAGAAACAGACGATATGCCATAAAGAAATGTTGTCAGTCCGAATACATACAACAGGCTGCCTGTCATATCGAATTTTTCTCCTTCGGCTTCCCTCCACTCTCCTTTTAATCGGGTTGAAGCGTAAGTCCATATGCAAAAGCTCATGATGGCAATAAAATAAAATATACTTCTCCAACCCAAATGATGACACATCCATCCACCCAAAACGGGTCCTGAGGATAAACCAATATAGGTGCTCGACACAGACAATCCAAAGGCCTTGCCCCTTTTGTTCGAAGGATAAACCGATGTCAGAATTGCCATCGACGTACAAAAAATCATGGCTGCGGCGATTCCCTGCAATGTCCGACAGACGATGATCCATTCAACGGACTTGGCCAGACCGCAAAGGAAAGAGACCAGGGAGAAAAGAACAAGCCCACTAAGAAATACCTTCTTACGCCCTATAATGTCAGCAAGTCTGCCGAAAGGAAGCAAGAAAGCTGCGGCGGCTAATAGAAAGCTGGCAACCACCCAGCTGAGAAGAAGTGCGCTGGTTTGGAATTCTTGACCTAATGAAGGAAGAGCTAAATTAAGCGCACTCCCAATGAAGGGAACTAAAAACGATGTCCCCATGACTGCGATTAAGGCTGCCCTTTCAAGCATTGTATCGACCTGACTCATATCTCTTCCTCCTGCATGATTGATTTACGCAATTTCTATTTGACGGCAACCCCCGCCGCCAAGCAAGGAAGGGTGCTGAGGGCGAAAACAGTCTTCGCGCGACAGCACCCTTCGATCAGGACTAAGTGTAATCTCCCGGTCTATGCAGCTGCCTTAGCTGCCTGTAATCTCTGCATGAATTCTTCGTTTTCCTTTTTGGTTTTTGCAACAAAGATAAAACCTGCAATTGACAGGATGGCAAAACTCACAGAAACGGAACCCAGGGTCATGGCAGCGTTTTTGCCGGCCACTCTATCAACAAACATGATATAGTAAGTTGCCGCGAACTGGCCGAAGAAATTGAGAATGGTGAGGACTGTGATCGCCATAGATCTCTTGCTTGGCGGTGCGGCAAGGGAGACGCGGGAGGTCAAATAAGGCATAAGGCTGCCGAGGGAGCCATTGGCCGCGATGCCGGCACCAATCAGGAGCTGCGGAATAGAGTGCGCCGTACAGAAGGTCATATAACCAACAGCTGCCCACGCGCAGGCAATGGGAAAGGTCCACCGATGAAATTTCTTATGCCAGAAGCCGAAAAGCCAGCCACCCAAGAAGGTCCCTATGCTGGCAGCGGCGGAAACCCATCCGGTAAGCGTGGTAGCACCCAATCCAAGTTCTCTGACGAAGGGAGCGGTTCTAACCTGAATAACGGTAGCGACACAGAAGATGCAGAAGCCAGCCATCCACATCGCAATGACAAATTTACCGTACGGTTCATTCTTGCCTTCCTGAATAAGTTGCGCCTTTTTGGGTTCTGGAGGGAGGGTCGGAATGAATGCCATGGCGAGAGAGATTGCGATCAGGGTGAAGACAGGGAAAAGCAAGAGCCCATTCCGCCAATTTGCGGCAGCAATATAGCCCATGCCGACGGAAATAGAGAAGGAGATAAAGCCGCCGAACATGCTTAGGTAACCCATCGTGGAAGCGACTTTATCACCGGACAAGACCTGGGCGATCATTGAGCGTGATTGCGGATTGACCAGACCGAGGCCCACGCCCATCAAAGCGCGGACAGCCAGGAAGACCCTGTAGTCTTGGACGAAATATAGGGTCAGGCCGCACAGACCATAAACGAGCCACCCACTCACGACGATCCACTTCTTACTGACACGCGTCAGGAGCCAGCCGCTGAAAAGGATGCTGGGGATCATAACCAAGGTAGGCAAAGTCTGTATCATGGAGAGCTGGGTGGTTGTCATCCCCTGAGCCTTGAAAGCCTCCGCAATATCCGACATGATGACAACGAAAGACGATGTATTGGTATTGAAGATAATCGCTACGAAAATCAGAGCAAACAGCTGCAAAGTACCTGATTTAGAAGCCTCTTTAATTTTTTCTGCCATAATAGAAGTACCCCTTTCTTTCTAGACTGATCGTCGTTCTTTAGATCGTGGAACCGTATCTTTTCTTAATTCTGCTAAAAGCTAACCTTGGTGATCATCCATTGTCATTGATTTGATTGCTGAGCTGCGCCTTTTGTTAGATTGAAAATGAAGGGTCCCTCGACAATTCAAGTAAACGCTGGTAAAATTTCCTGCCGGGCAAGCCTTTCTCCTCTGCAATGCGTATCCTTTCCTCAACGCCTGGCTGCATGATCTCGATGCAGCGGTCCAAATCGGCTTCGTCATAGATGCTAATTTGACCATGCTTCTTAATGTAATTTAATGCATCCTCGAGATTTGCATCAAAATCACTTCCGTTATGATTCGCAAACCAGCAATCTCCACCCGCAGGGCCTATTTCGTCGATCACCTTCTGGACATCTGCAGGGAGGTTATTCCACGCTTCCCAGGTCATTGCAAGACGCATTGCATGCGTTGATATATTCCGATCCACGGCCAATGCGCAGTACGGTGCGACTTCCTCTACCAAATTGAACGTCAGGGCTGGAAGCAGACCCAGTAATGCACATTGCATCTTGCCACTTTTCATGTCTTCTTTAAGCTCGAGATAATTGACGTGAACCGGCTCTGAGCCGATTGCGGTAAGACATGAATCAAAGGGTATAATCGACCTGCAGCGCGAGCCTTTCAGGTCCTCCAGACTTTTAATCGGCCCCCATTTCTCCGTTGAAAATATTCCCATAAGCGATCCAGTACCCAAACCACATACTTTGACGTCACTGGTTTCCTGACGAAATTCCTCAAATTCTTTATACAATTGTGCCAAAATCCGGGAGCCGTCAAGCGATTGACTGGTTACGAAAGGCATTTGGATCAAATCCATAAGCAAGTATTTGCCACCCGTGGCAGCGCTTTGGCGCCAGACATCGACCTTGCAATCGCTGGGCAATTCTCTTCCGACATATTTGGTAAAGTGGACTTGCCCTTGGCATCTGCTTTCAACTTCTTGAATCCATAAGTCGCTGATCTTGACGTGATGGTCATGTACTTCGTGAAATATAAGTTCGATAGGTTTTGGGTTCATTTCTTTTCTCCTTTTCTGGAATATTGCTTTTCTACTTTTTTATATGATCTCTCTCCCCCCCTTTATAATGTTATGCTGTGTTTCTCTCAAATAAATCATATAACAAGGGGGTGCTTTTACAATGGACACACTATACACTCTATTTCCCTTTTGCATAAGGCAGACTGTGCATTGCGCACATTCAGTCTTATGAGTGATTTCTCTGCACCCAAAGAACAGAAACGGCCGGTTCTTGAATCCATTCATAGAAAGAGGAACTTCCCCGATGCCAGATCCATGGATATGTCGGGAAAGTTCCTCGCAAAGCAGCAATCAAATCAAATCCATACGTAGGTATGCACAGCACAAATTAGAATCACTTCTACAGATTTTCAGGTTTTGGTTGCCGGGCACGATAAATGACTTCTCTCAGCGAAGATAAATCTGTCTTGTCCAACTGACGCCATTCCTCACGCTGGTCAATTTTTGTAATCTCATCCACTTCATTATTACGCCAGCTGTAATTGCATACAGAACAGCAATATATTTCCCAGGCATTGCTTTTATCTGGAGCTTTGGCAACCACTTCGGCTGTATCTCTCAAACATCTGACACACTGCATTTTCCTACACCTCCTGTCCTATTATTTCTGCATTTCTCTTTGCAGTTTTCTGAGATCATCTCTCCAGTCCTTCGACACTTTATAGGGACGGATCAGTCGGGTCGGACGGAACTCATCCGGTGCGATCGGCGTCGTGGCATCAATAATCAATTTTCTTCCGATCAAGACTTTGGTATCGGCAGGAAGCAGAGGCAGTCCCGGAACTCCAGGAATTACAATGATATCTTCACTCCCTCTGACTCTGGTGGACATTGCCCACATCACTTCATTCAGATTGAACGGATCCACTTCTTCGTCCACGATGATGATATTGCGGCAGTAATCCGTTCCATGGGGTGTACTGGCAAGCCTCATGGCAATGGTCTTAGCATATCCCGGGCAGCGCATTTTTGCGGAAATAATGGTCGTCATACCATGCTGGTACGTGGCATTGACGGCCTTGATTTCCGGCATGTCATTTTTCAGCTGCCGGTAAAGGGCGGAACAGGTATTCAGCGCAAGGATGTTTTCGCTTTCCTTTTCTGAAATACCGCCCAGGCACATGGAGTCATAGATCGGATTGACGCGATGGGTCACTCTCTTGACGACCATTCTTGCCGCTTGGTTGACACCCGAATACGAACCCGTGAACTCGCCGAAGGGTCCTTCCACAAATTTCTCATTCGGATAAATCTCGCCTTCAATGACAAATTCAGCATTGGCCGGCACATCCAGATCGTAGAGGGTGGTCTTTGCCAGCTCATACTCCATGTCGCCCATGGCGGCCGCAAACTTGAATTCTGATTCATTGGCCTTCAGCGCAGTACTTGAAAAAAGTTCAAGCAGAGGGTCACAGCCAAGACAGATCGCCACAGGAAGCGGCTTGCCAAGTACTGCCGCCTGTCCAAGGTGTTCACCGCCATCATGCACAGGGCTGATATGAATACCAATGGCCCGCGGTCCCTGAATCTGACACCGATACGTACCGACATTTTCACTATTGATATCATCCGGCGCATACGGACTCTTTGTCACAATGCATGCTTTGGGCAGATAGAAGCCCCCATCCGCAGGATAGATCCGATGAAGGGGAATCAATTCCCACAGATTGAGATCATCGCCCTCCACGATCACTTCCTGGCATGGAGGATTTTCAATCCATTTCAGTTTCGCATCGGACGCATCGCCGATCTTTTCCCATAAGCCGCTTACATGTGCAATCAGTTTGTTCAGCGAGGTATCTTTTGGCAGTCCAAGCATCAGTGCACAGTTTGCCGGGGAATTATGAACGCCAACCACAATGCGCTGTCCCGTATAGCCCTCCAATTGATCGGTGATCAGTGCCGGCGCAAATTGTCCAAGCCTCGGCAGTGATCTTGAGACATCAGGAAAGTCCGGTGAAATTTTGATCGGCTTATCGTATTTGATCAGCTGACCTTCTTCATCCAGCTTCTGGAGAAAAGAACGTAAATCCTTGTAGCTCATATTCAACCTCCTTGTCTAATTTTCAGGCTGCACTTTCATTTTTGCGTTTTGGCCAAAAATACGTAATTTGATACGTGCGCTAAGGACAGTATAGGATGGGCGAAAATCTCCGTCAATGAGCGTACTGCCTGTGTTCTCAGCAAAAAAAGGCGTCCTCATTGTGCAACCTGCACATTGCCCTGTGTAAAGAAGAATCCATGTCATAAACCTGCATTTAAGTTTTACCTGGCATTTCTTTCGAAGTAAGTTTTGGAATATCATGGATTATTTTCCATAAGATGATACTTCCATTTTGCATCGAAGCACGGGCTCCTGCACGGCAGTTGTGCATTTTGCACAACTGCTTTTAGGTTTAAACGAATAAAATCGCACATCTGGTCCATTGTTTCAGAATAGGTCCAATTTTATAATTTCTCCATGCAAGGCTTTGCAACGCATGCGATTTCATCACAAAAAAGGGTCTCCTTGAAAGCCAAGCGACCGGCAAGGGTCTGCGCAGCCCTTGTCAAAAAGGATTCCCATCGCCGGATCGACTGATTTCTGAAACCAACAACATATCGAAGGAGGACTTATTATGGGCTTTAAAGACTTACGCTCCTTCCTCTCTAAGCTGGAAGAGGAAGGGCAACTCGTTCGCTACAGCGAGCCGATCGCTTTATCTCCTGACTGGAGCGACATCACCCGGGCACTTCCCCGCATGGGACAATATGGTCCTGCCATTCTTGCAGACAACCTGCAAGGCTATAAGGGCAAAAAAGTCGTTGCCGGTGTCCACGCCTCTCTGGCAAACTGTGCCCTTATGTTCGGCCACAGCAAACACACCCCTCTGCAAGATCAGATCAATTCCCTCGGCAAACGTTGGGCGGCTGCCGGCGATGCCTCGGATGCAAAACTCATCTGGGTGGAAAATCCGCCCTGTCAAGAAGTCATTATTGAAGGGGATGACGTCAACCTCTACGAGCTGCTGCCGCTGCACCGCCTGAACCCTTCCGATGGCGGCTTCTATCTTCCGAAGACCTGTGTCGTAACCAAAGACATGTACGCTCCGGACGACATTGACAGTGAGAACGTTGGCACCTATCGCTGTCAGATCCATGGCCCCAATACCATCGGCATCAACATCAGCAATATGCACGACGCCGGTGAACACATTGCTCAAGCCGAAGCGCTCGGTGTACCATTGCCTATCGCCATCTGTCTTGGCAACGACCCCATGCTTGATTTCATGGCCAGCACACCGCTGAAAAGCGATGAATCAGAGTATAAGTACGCAGCCGCTTTGGGAGATTTTACTTATGAGCTGACGAAAGCCACGCTTTCCAACCTTGATGTTCCCGCAAATGCCGAATTTGTCATCGAAGGTGAAATCCTGCCCTTTGAACGTTTTCCGGAGGGTCCCTTCGGTGAATTCCCCGGCACGTATTCCGGGGTTGGCAAAACATGCCGCATCCATGTCAAGCGGGTCACCCATCGCAAAGATCCGATCTATTCGACCATCTATATTGGAGGCCGCTCGGAAACCGAGAGTGATATGCTTCTGGCACTGAACACATGCTCCCTTTTATACAATCAGCTTCGTGTCGACTTCCCTCAGGTCAGAGCGGTCAATGCCATGTATCAGCACGGCATGACCACCATCGTATCCGCAAAACCCCGCAGCCCGGGTCATGCCAAAACAATTGCCTTGCGCGTCGCCTGCACACCGCACGGCACGGACTATTGCCGCAACATCATCATGGTGGATGCGGAAGTCGACCCGTTCAACCTGACGGAGGTCATGTGGGCTCTGTCCACCCGTGTTCGCGGCGAAGAAGACGTCTTCTTCATCCCCTCAACACCCGGATTGCCGCTTATTCCGGCGGATGTCCATCCCCCCCTTGGCAGAAAGCTGGTCATTGACGCCACCACGCCGATTCCTCCCGACGAATTCCGTCCCTCCAAAGTCGTTGAGCCTTATCAAAAGTCCACCGACTGGCGGGATACGATTGCAAAAATCCAGCAGCAGCTGCAGAAGTAAATGATTGACTAGATAAGAAAGGAGTCCTTCCAATGAAATGCTTAAGATGCCTGAGAGAATCCGCTGATGTGGTCGCAAAAGCTCCCGATGGAAGCGGTGCCTGGGAAGTCTATTACTGCACAGAGTGCAATTACAGCTGGCGCAATAATGAAACCGAAGAGATTTCTGTTCCTGAAAAACGCGATGCATGGGGACAGCTGGACAAAGTTGATTTCAATCAGATGCGCGTCAACGTCTACCGTGCCATGAAGAAACCTGTATGATCCAGCTTGCGCAATCCCAAAAATGTTTCACAAAGCAGCAGAACTCAATACAGAGGGGGATTAAATCATGCAAAATAAAAAGCAGCTGATGGGTCTGATTTTCGGCCTGTTGGTTGGTATTGTTGTCTACCTCTTTCCTCTCAACGGCATCAGTTGGGAAGCCCATGCTCAGTTGGCGCTCACCTTAATGACCGTCATCTTTTGGGCTTTCAATGTTGCGCCAAGCGGTTATGTTTCAGGTCTTTACTGCGCAGCGCTGATCCTTCTCAATGTTTCACCGGCTAAAACCGTTTTTTCCGTATGGCTCACGCCCACCCTGTGGCTTTTGATCGCTTCCTTTTTGATTGCGGGCGCCGTCGGGGCTTCCGGACTTGGAGGCCGGATCGCTTATGGCTTTACTTCAAAGTTTGTCCACGACTATCGGAGCCTCGTGATTTCTATCGCCGTTCTGCAAGTCGCCTTAGGCCTGATCATCCCCAACGTTTTTGCCAGAAGTTTTCTCATTTTGTCTATTGTTAAAGAGATTTGCGGCGCAAGCAGCTTCAACAAGCACGATTCCATTCTTTTTGGTCTTGCCGTCTTTCTCTTTGCTACCCCTTCCGGCATGGTCTTCCTCACCTCTGAGAGCAGCCTGAATATGATGTGCTTGAATTTTGCAGGCATCGACATCTCCTGGACCGCCTGGTTCATACAGATCGGGATTCCCTGCCTGATTTGCCTTGCCTTCTTCGTGGTCATCTTCATGCTGTTCTTTAAGCCGACCGGTGAGATCCAAATTGACCGCAGCCAGTTCAAGAACAAGCTTGAGGCCCTTGGCCCTATGAGCAGCAAAGAGAAACGCATGCTGGTCTGGCTCATCCTCTTTGTCTTATTCTGGTGTACCAGCAGCATTACAAAGATCAACCTTGCCTACGGCACCTTAGGTTTGGCCGTCCTCATGGGCTTCCCGTTGATTGGCGAGCTGATTACGCCCAAGACCTTCAGTGAAGTTCCTGTCAATATGCTGATGTTCTTGACCGGGGCCATCACCATCGGCTCGGTCGGCGCAGCAACCGGCATGAACCAATGGATCGCCCTCACCATCATGCCCACGTCTTTCCCAAATCAGACGCTGCTGATTCTGCTCTTTATCACGACGATCACCATCGCCATCCATATGCTGCTTGGCAGTGTGGTCGCTGTCATGGCGGTCGCTATTCCAACCATGGTGGCCTTCACCACTGCGAATGGTCTCAACGTCAGTCCTGCCATTGTTGCATTATTGTCATACTTCGTGCTAACCAACCAGTTCCTGCTTACCTTCCACAACCTTCCGTTGGCTGCTGGCTCGGATGCGGGCGGATACTCGGATAAGGACGTCCTCCGCTTCGGTATCCCAGCCACCGTCCTGATCTATGTCATGACGATCGGCATCATCATGCCATGGTGGAAACTGCTCGGATTGCTTTAGAAACATTCTAATCGTTGATCAAGAACGCCTGGCCAATGGGCTGCAACGCGCTGCAGCTGGTCAGGCGTTCTTGACATTGGTTCAAAGTTCAATTCAAGGACAGGTCCTAGGCACAAAATCATAAAAAAGCAACCGCCACACGCCTTGCCTTGCTTGTTCCCGCATGCCTAAGCTATAATTGTAAACGAAGGGGGCGATCGAATGGGAAATTTGAACCACATGCTGCTCTACATTGTCGACAAAATTCCGTACATTGCCCCGGACGTGCAGATCGATATCTTGGGCAATGTGGATATGAATATCCTGATCAGCGGACTGGCATTGTATACCGCATCAGACAGCAATCCAGACCTATCGAAGGTCTATCTATGCTATCCGGAGGAATTGGAATCTGTCAGCGCGGTTTACCAGGATACCATTTTTGTATGCATCAACAACGAGGACAAATTGCCGCCGGTGAGCAGCGCCTTAAATGTTTTGGTGTTCAACACAAAATATAAACTCCAGCATGTGTTTAATGCTTTCCAAAAACTCCTTCAGGATATTGACTTGTCCTACGCTTATATCCAAAGTGCACTTCTCGAAAACAGGCATATTCAGGATGCCTTGACCATTGCTGAGCAGATCATCACCAATCCCTTTCTGCTATTTGACGCCGATTTCAATTTGCTGGGTTGGAGCAGGAATCATGTATGCCAGGATCCTATGTATCTTGAGGCTGTGGAGAACCAATCGCTTTCCACAGACCGCATCCTGCGGCTTCTTTCAGAAAATATACTCTTTCAGCTTTCATCCAATGGCAGGATTCAACTGGCAGCGCAGAATTGTCTCAGCGATTCCCCGGTCATCATTCGACTCCTCAAACATAACAATATTGTCCTTGGCTATGGAATCATGATTTGCTCTATCCTTTCACCAAGACCGCCTATGGTGGAAGGCTTCACGAAAATCATTGATAAATTCAGTTTGAGATTAACCAACACGAGCAACAAGCTTTGTGCCATCCATGAGAAACATGTCTATTTTCTAATCGATTTGATCAATGGCCGTCTAAAAAACGCGGAAGACATCCGGAAATTTTCCGACACCCTGCATATCTCCTTGTGGGGCAATTTTCACCTATACCGCATTGATTTCAATCGTTTAAGCAATATCCCGTTAAACTTTGCGTTTGTCACGCTTGATCGACTTGTTCAGGAACGTTTTTTCTTTCTTTATGGCGACCATATTATTGTGGTTGCTGACGATTCCAGAAAAGAGATCCATGAAGAGCGCCAAAATCAATATATGAAATTCCTTGAGGATTTCTCAGCAAGCTGCAGCATAAGTTCATCCTTTCATAGCCTTACCGAATTGCCTCGAGCCTATGACCAAGCATCGATTGCCCATGAGTTTGGAAATCTTTTTGCCAATGCGGCAAAACCTCTATATTACAAATATTCTCATAAATTCTATGATTACCTTGACTTCGCGGAGTGCGACGTGATCCGAAAGTACCAGGACTGCACAGGCTGGCTGCCCATTCATTTTCCAAAGCTGCTTCAACTGTTGCAGGAAGACAAAGATAAAGGAACCAATTACGCACAAACTCTATGCTGCTTTCTCAGGCATGAACGTGTTGTAAACGATACAGCCAATGAGCTTTATCTTCACAGAAATAGCATTATCAACCGTATTGAGCGATTAGAAAAATCCTTAGATATTGATTTGAACGACTATGCTACGAGAAGTGCCCTCCTGTTCACTTTTCGTGTGATCGACTACGCAGCCGCCGCCGGGATACAGGTTGACCTCTTGGAGTCGTTCAAATGATCTCATCTTTCTGAGATACACAATTTATCGTTTGTTTGACTCAATAGCTGCATACTTCAAGGAGGCACCATTATGGGTGAAACGATCATCGAGGCCATGGGCCTCTGCAAACGGTTCGGTGATTTCACGGCGGTCCGGGACGCCTCCTTCACGGTGGAGGCCGGGGAGATCTTCGGCTTCCTGGGCCCCAACGGCGCCGGCAAAACCACCACCATCAATATGCTCACAGGCTTGGCCAAGCCCACCGCCGGCGCCATTCTCATCGCCGGAGAGGATGGCATCCGCCACATCAAAAAAGTCCAGCAGCGGATCGGCATCGTGCCGGATGAGAGCAATCTCTACGAGGATATGAGCGGCTTTGACAACCTGGTCTTCTGTGCCTCCCTCTATGGAATGGAGAAAGCCCAGCGGGAAGCCCGGGCCAGGCAGCTGCTGGCGCAATTCGGGCTGGCCGAGACCGGCAAGCGCCCCTTCAAGGCCTTTTCCAAAGGGATGAAGCGCAAGCTCACCATCGCCGCCGGAATCATCCATGCCCCCCGCATCCTTTTCCTGGACGAGCCCACCACCGGGATCGATGTGGAAAGCGCCCGGCAGATCCGCAAGCTCATCCAGGACCTGAATGGGCAGGGGACCACGATTTTCCTGACCACCCATTACATCGAGGAGGCCGAGCGCCTCTGCCATCGGGTGGGGTTTATTGTGGACGGCAGCGTCATCCGCGTCGACGCCATCGGCAGCCTGATGCAGGATGAGGATCAGGCCTATCGGCTGGACTTCACCCTGGAAAGCCATCAGCCCGCCTTGCTGGAGGCCATGTCCCAGGCTTTTCCCAATATCCAGGTGAGCGTCCTGGATCCCCAGCGCATCCGGCTGCTATCCCCGACCCGGGTGGAGCTGGCGCCCTTCATCCAATTCTTTGAAGACGCCCATGTCCCCGTCTACGAAGTGAAGCTGGTCCATCCTTCTCTGGAGGACGTCTTTGTCCGGATCACCGGGATCGAGATCGCCCGGCTGAAAAAAGAAAAGGAGGGGCAGCGAAAATGAGCCAGCTCATCGCTTTTTGGAGCATCCTGATGAAGGACATGAAGAACTACTACCTTAAGCCCCCCAACATCAGCTGGGGCATCATCTTTCCCCTCTCCTGGACCCTGATGCTGTTTGTACGGTCCGGAAGCCCGGTGGACATCCGGGAAATCCTGCCGGGGGTTATGGCCCTGTCGATCCTCTTCGGCACCACGTCGATGCTGGCGGTGACCATCACCTTTGAACGAAAAAGCCGCTCCTTCGAGCGGCTGCTGCTGGCCCCCATCAGCCTGAATCTGCTGATGCTGGCCAAGACCACCGGCGCCATCCTTTTCGGGGTGCTGAACGCCTTTGTGCCGGTCCTGTTCGCTTCCTTTCTGATCGACCTGTCCGGGATCCATTGGGTCACCGCCTTCTCAGGCGTCCTGCTGATTGCGGTCACCTCCACCTTTCTGGGTCTGTTTATCGCCGTGTCGGTCAGCGAGGTCTTCGAGGCCCAGACCTTTTCGAATTTCTTCCGCTTCCCCATGATGTTCCTCTGCGGCCTGTTCATCCCGGTGAGCAGCCTGCCGGCCCTGCTGCGGCCGGTGTCCTACCTGCTGCCTCTGACCTACGGGGCGGACATCCTGAAGCAGTCCATCAACCAAAACGGCTTCCTCTCGGCACCGGTCAGCTTCGTGGTGCTGCTGGCCTTTGGCCTGGCCCTCTTCACGTTCAGTTTGCGCAACATCAAAAAACGCTGGATCTACTAATCAAAAAACCCGCCAAGCGGCGGGTTTTTTTAATTTTATGAATATAGATCTCCCTTAGCTTCTGAAAGACGATTGGGGCGGCTTTGCATAACGCAATATTCAGGCTTCCTCGTGCCTTGCGGGGATCAGCAGCACGGAGGCCGGGGCTTGCCGGGCCACGTTGTGGCTGACGCTTCCCAGGAAAAGCCCCCGGACAAAGCCGCTGCCCTGGCTGCCCATCAGGATCAGCTGGACATTGCGGTCCGCCGCAAGCTCTATGATGTCCATGGCCGGGTGTCCGTATTGCATCAGGATCTCGATGTGGCTATCCCCTTGTTGGGCCAGCCTGCGCTTCATGTCATCGAGACGCCGGAAATCTTCCTTCCTGAATTCCTCCAGCATATTTTCAAGATAGGGTTCGATCTTTCTTTTATCGTGGACATGGTACAGGATGATGTGCTTAAACCCTTGAGCCACGATGCCTTGGAGATATTCGAAGGCTGTCTCGGAGTTCTCCGAGAAATCCGTCGCGAAAAGGACAGGGCTTTCGTTTTGGGCGCCGATCGGGGTAACCGCCGCAAATTTTTTTACGGGATCCTTCACCAGCCGCTGGATCAGCAGGGGTTTTTCAGCATGATACATGATGTCGTAGGCCAGACTGCCGGAAAAAATCTCACTGGTCAGGGAGTACTTTTCCGCTCCGGTGACGATCAGGTCATAGCCTTCCTCCTTCGCGATCCGGTTCAGCTCGCTTTTTCCGGGCCCCGTGACGATCCGGGTTTCCGTCGAATAGCCCTGTTCTTCCAAAAGCTCTTTTTGGAACTGCAGTCGCATGTCCGCAATGTCTCTGCGATATTCCGTGACAAACACATCTGTATCATCTTTAGGCAAAGCGAGTACAAGCAGACATTCCTCCGCCCCAAGGGTTTTAAGACCCTCCAGGCTGTCGACTAAGGCATTGGATGCTACGGACAGGTCCGTCGCAAGGATAAACCGCTTAAACATATCCATCCCTCCTATCCACCGGTTGCCGGAAATGATGCCTTGTTTGGTTTTATTATATCCCGAATGGAGGGGGCTGCATAGGAAACCTTGCAGTGATTTCTCTCAGCATAACCGTCTTTCAAAGTCAACCCTTTGACCTTCCAAAGAACACCATGCGTTAGGACCTGGCATCTATGTCGCCAGGTCCTAAAAATCAGCATCTATTGCCTATACCATTTTGCTGGATTGCAGCTATCCAAAATTCTCTTATACTTAGCCTATTTTGATGTTAAAATTCACAACTGATTTCCCGGAGTTTATCATCTACCCACGGCCTTATATATGTTCCTTTTTCTAAAATGTTATCCATTATATCCTTTTCTTTTTTGTTTAATGTCAGGACTGATCGAATAATTTCCTCAGCATTTTCCGGCCGGACGATCAGCAGACCATCCTCGTCCCCAACGACAATATCACCTGGAAAAACGATTTTTCCTCCAATCACGACCGGGACATTGATTTCACCTGGCCCGTTTTTATAGGGTCCATTGGGCGATATCCCCCGGGCATAGACGGGTATGTCCATCTGTGAAATTGCCCCCACATCTCGAATCGCTCCGTCAACAACAACCCCCGCAATCCCGCGTGTGTGGCAATAGGTCAGCATCAGCTCTCCGAAAATGGCTCGATTGGTCGCGCCCCCTGCATCAATTACGACAACATCTCCAGGGGCCGCCATGTCCATCGCCTTGTGGAACATGAGGTTATCACCCTCTGGCAGGCGAATGGTAAACGCCGTGCCGAGCAAAGGGGCCTTGTTCATCGGCCGAATTGCAGAATCTACTGCAGCGATTCGATTCATGCAGTCGTCAATATTGGCTACCGGCAGTCCGCGGAACTTTGCAACCAAGGCAGGGTCGGGGCGTGTGATATCATAAATAATCTTACAGCCGATATTCATTCCTTTTATCATCTCCATCTTAATTTTTTGCCGAGCGCTAATTTCATTGAGGTATTAGCGCTCGGCAAAAGGCTTGGTTTAATCTATCGGTTAGTAGACGAATCCTAGAATATTCAGTAAACCCAATGTAATTCCCGGAACATACATAATGATCAGGGCTGCCGCGATCATGGCCCAGATAAACGGCCATGCTTTTTTTGTGATATATACAATGTTAATACCTGTCATAGACTGTGCCACAAATAGGTTCATAGCCACGGGCGGTGTGACAAAGCCTAATCCTAGTGCTACGACCATGAATACTCCAAAATGGACCGGGTTGATTCCAACCGCTGTTGCGACAGGCATCAAAATAGGGGAGAAAAGAAGGATAGCCGGTGTGCTCTGCATCAGCATTCCGATAATGATCAGCAAACCGAAGATCATCAGAAAGATAAGCGAAGGACTGTCCGTGATCGAGAGGAACATGTTCGTGATCAATATCGGCACCTTCAATAGCGCGAATAATGCACCCATCGCAGCAATCGGAGCAAACGTGAAGAGTAAGCCTCCCATGAAGCTTACGTTTTCCATAAAAATCTCCCAAAGCTTCTTGAAGTTTAGTTCCTTATAAATGTAGCGACCGACAATAATGCCATAAGTGCATGAGACAACTGCGGCTTCAGTTGCGGTAAAAATTCCGCTATAGATTCCGCCGAGAATGATCAAAGGCATTATCAATGCCCAAATGGCGTCTTTGAAACATACCAATACATTTTTTATATTGATTTTACCACCGGTTCCTTTGTATCCTAACCGTTTGCACATCACATAGTTCATAATCATCAGCAAACCGCCAACGACCGCTGCGGGGCCAAAGCCTCCCAAGAAAAGTGCGCCAATGGATACATTGTTGGTGACGCCAAATACCACCATCGGAGAACTCGGCGGCACGATGATACCCAGACTGCCAGCCACTGCGACAAGGGCAGTTGCATACACCTTGTCATATCCATTTCTTACCATCTCTGGCAGCATCACACCACCGATAGCCGCTACGGTAGCCATTGCTGAACCTGAAACCGCGCCAAAAAACATGCAGGACAAAACCGTAACCAGCCCTAAGTTGCCTGTAACATTGCCTACAACAGAGTTTGCTGCCCGAACCAAACGCTTGGATAAGCCTCCGACCTCCATGATGCTGCCCGCCATCATAAAAAATGGAATTGCAATCAAAGTGAAACTGTCAAGGCCTGAGTAGAGGCTCTGTGCAACATACTGGAGAGACATGATTGGATTGATAGAAATCAAGGCCAGCATGCCAATCGCAAGGGAAACTCCAATGGGCACACCAATGGCTAAGAGTCCAGCAATAATTAGAAACATTGTTCCCATTCCAGCCATTATGAATCCCTCCCATCATGAACCTGCTGGTCCGTAAGTTCTTCGATATCATCGAAGATTGTTTTCCCAACGACTTTGATTTCCTCTTCAGGGGGCGACTTGATAATATTATAAATTTCCTGTCCAAAGCGGACCGCGGTCAATACTAAAGCTATAGGCAGCACCCAATATATAAGGTCTTTGGGTATGCGAAGCATAAGCGTTTTGGTATTCAATTCAGTGAAATGTTGGATTATATCGACTATTGGCACGACCATATAAAGGCAGAAACCCATCGTAATCAGGTCGGTAATAATCAATAAAGTCTTTTTCGCTTTGCCTTTTAAGGCGTTGAGCAGAATATCGATGCGCAAATGCTGTGCCTTAAATACCGCTGCGCTTGCGCCGATATAGGCAATCCAAACGAATAAGATCGTTGAGAGTTCTTCCGTCCAGGTCAAGGAATGTTTGAATACATATCTGGAGACAACCTGCAGATTCAGCAAAACAAACATTGCAACAAGAAGGACAGTTCCGATATAGAGTTCAAAGCTGTTTAAGTATTTCAGGATCTTATCCTTGCGCACTCCAGTTTCTCCTTTTTGCTTTCTCTTTTACAGTTGAAAGGCAGCATCCTACTTACCTAATTTTGCTTTGATCCGCTCAATTTCACTGACAACGGCATTCCATGCTTCTGCACCCAATTCTTCTTTCGCCATCTCACGAAGACCCGCTGTTTTTTCGATAAACGGCACGAGTTGTTCGTCCTCAAGTTTATTATATGTCATATTTTTCTTAAGGAACTCTACGGCCGCAAGGCTTGCAGGATCTGTCGAGTTCTTGGATGCGATTTCGAAGCTTTCGGCGCAAACCTTATCAAAGATTGCTTTCCATTCTGCCGGCAGTTCTTGATAGGCATTATCAGCAACGCAGAGATTGGTTACGCAATAGGTATTTTTGATATCAGACAGAAATTTCGTGACCTCGTAATGTTTCGCATTGTAAATATTGACGTAGGGATTGTCAGCACCGTCAGCCAAGCCCTGTTGAAGACCTGTATAAAGTTCGGCATAAGGCATACTGATACATGTCGCTCCAAAGGCCTCATATGCTCCAACAACATACTTGTCGGGCAATGCGCGCATCTTGATTCCCTTGAAATCATCAGGCGTGTTGATTGGACGGACACTATTATACACAGGTCTCCAGCCTAATGGGCAATAGAATGCGATGCGTATGCCAGTATCTTCGCGGAGCTTATCACTCATCGCCCGGCCTTGTTCGCCGCGCAGGAATTCGATGATTACATCTTCATCCGTGGTTAAATAGGGAACATTGATCGGAAGGAATGCATTCGTATACTCGCCCCAGCTAGAGCATACCAGATTAAAAAGCTGGAAAGTGCCAAATTGCGCTCCATTAATAAGATCTGCTGTTTTACTCCCAAGTTGAGAACTGTAATACATTTCAACTTTCCATGCTCCATTGGTTCGCTTTTCGAGTTCTTCCGCCAAATGCAGATAAGCTCGGCCTTGAGCGCAGTTTTTGATTTCAAGTTCGGTTTGGTTGCTGTTTAATTTCCAGATAAGCGGTTTTTCTGCAGTATAAGGGATACCACTGGCGGCGGTATCCGTTTGGGCCGCCCCAGAAGATGCACTGCTTGAGCCTGAAGGTTCCGATGCAGCAGCGTTCGAACTTGAGCAGCCGGGCACAAGAACAAGAACCAGGATAGCAGCCATAAGCAATGACAAAAGTCTTTTTTTCATAGATATACCCCTTTCAAATATTTCATTATTAATGATAAATGATGGTCTATTTTTTTGCCAGGTCTAAACTGCGCTTATACTGGAGCACTTCCTCATATCCGTGTGGCCTCAATATAAACTTCTTGCTATACCCCTGCGCATTGATCCAACGAATCTTTTCGATGGCAGCGCGTGTCATAATGCTGTTTTCATCCATTGATTCAAGGGTCTCAAGAACCTGCTCCATCTCCGCGGCAAGACGGTCTGAATTTGCAGCCATAGTCTCAACAAAATAATTGCAACATTCCTCATAGGTCATTTCCTCAAACATGATACTCTTAAATGCTCTTAAGACCTCATCCGTGACACCATACTTGTCTGTTGCAAATACTGTTTCGGTAAGCAATGCAATAAATCCTTTGAAAAGCACGCTCTTAAGCATTTTCGTTGCAGAGGCGGAACCCAGTTTTTCGCTGATGAATTTGATGTTCATGCCTGCAGAATTCAATAAATCGGCCATCGTCTGACCTCTCTTGCCACAAACATAAATAGGAACCTTCGTCTTGTTGGCTGGTACAGACGCCATGATTGCGGCTTCAACAAAATCAGCCTTACTGTCTGCAAACACCTCTCCAATCTTTTCTTTCGTGATTGGCGATGTAGAATTAAGATCCGAGTAAATTTGGCCTTCCCTTAATATCGGAGCCATCTGCTTCGCAATCGGCAGCGCGCTGTTGGCACTCGTCAAGCAAAATATTACATCACTTTTTTCTGCTAATTCTTCAAAGGAGCCTACTAATTCAACAGAATTTGCTTCTGCGTTTTGACGAACTGTTTTGCCGCGAATGCCATCATCCATGGCTGCCATATCGAAGGCCAACAATTTCACCAATGATTGATCTAAATTGACCGTTAGATGATAACCTGCTTCTCCGAATCCGATTAAACCAAGTGCGTTCAAATACAATCACCTCGCATATTTACCAGTATAGGAATTTCATTTCTCGTCTCGGCCATGGGGTAATTTTCGCTACATTTTAATTTGTTTACATGTGGTATTTGCTACACTATCGCTTGTTTTGTATTATAGGTCACCTCATATTTACTGTCAATATGTTTATCATGCTTTATTATCAATGCACAGTCCATCATCTATGCGTATCTTCAAAATATACAATGTCCATCGGTCTTCATCCTCTTCTTGGGAATACTCTTCACCAGCATGGATTCGATGCCGAGCGCAAAGCAATTAATTTTTTCTTGACATTTAAATGTCGCATATACTACAATTGTATCGTAGCATGTGCTACATTATCGCAACATCCCATGCACATCTTTTCCCAATGGGTCCATCTCGTTTAGTATGAAAGGAGCATCCTATTTTATGAACCAAGATCAACGCGAAAGACTGATGAAGTTGTCCAGCAATACCGTTTCCGATGCAATGGACGCCTTGGGTTTTGTCGGTGCAACCCATGGCATCCGTCCGTTGTGGGAAAATTGTCCAAAACTCGTCGGCGAAGCGGTCACCATCAAACTAGGACCAACCGGACAGGTTGGCCTTCAAAATTCACATCTTTGTGTCGAGGCGATTAACTCGGCAAATCCTGGCGATGTCATTTTAATTGATAACAGCGGCAATATGGAAATCTCCTCTTGGGGCGGTTTGCTCGCCAACGGTGCACAGGCTAAAGGTATCGCCGGTGTGGCCATTGATGGCGTCGCTCGCGATTTGGATTACTTTATGGAATGTGATTTTCCCGTATATGCACGTGGCGTAGTTGTTCGAACCTCTCGCGGACGCATCATGGAGTACGAAACCAACGGTATGATCCAGTTCTGCAATATTCAGGTCCGGGCCGGTGACGTCGTGGTCGGCGACCGAAGCGGCATCTCCATTATCCCCCAAGAACGGCTTGAAGATGTCATTGCGAAAGCAGAAGAACTCGACAGTCGTGAATCCAGCATGATGAAAGATGTCGAGAGTGGCAAAGACATGTTTTCCGTAGATAAAAAATACGATTACGCCAATTGGTTGAAGCAACAGAAAAAATAGTATTTCAATACAACTTCATGAAAAGAGGAATGAATTATTATGAATCAGGAACAGCGCGAACGAATGATGGCCCTATCCAGTAACAATGTCTCTGATGCTTTGACCGCGCTTCAACTTAAAGGTTCCACATTTGGTGTAAGACCGATTTGGGAAGGGTGTCCTAAAATCGTCGGCGAAGCAATCACTGTAAAAATGGGACCTGCTGGCTTCACGACGGCCGAGACGACGCACTTAGGTGTACTTAACGCGATGCGTTCCGGAAAACCAGGCAGCGTTGTGGTCATCGACCACGGTGGCCGTCTCGATGTGTCCGCCTTTGGCGGAATCATGGCCAATACCGCGCAGGTCAGCGGAATGTCCGGTGTTGTGGTCGATGGCGTGACTAGAGATATTGATGAATATGTTCAGATCGAGTTCCCCGTATATTCCAGGGGTGCAGTGGTCGCCACCTCACGCGGCAAAACAATCAATTACGCAATCAATAACATGATTCAGTTTGCCGGTGTCCAGGTCATACCTGGAGACATTGTCATTGCCGACCGCAGCGGGGTTGTGATTGTACCCCAAATCAATTTTGAAGAAGTGCTGACTAAAGCTGAGGAGCTTAGAGACAAGGAAGATCAAATGATCGCTGAAATACGGGCGGGTTCCGATGCTCAAGCCGTCGATCACAAATTCAACTACGAGAATATGCTTCATGCAGAAAAAGGAGAGTAAAAATGATCGCTAAAAAGAAACTTGCTCCCGAAATCATTGAACAATTTAAAAAACTAGACACGCCTTCGATCACTGACGCCATGGATCGTTTAGGTCTGACCGGTGGACTTCTGGGCATCAAGGCTGTCGTGCGTGGAACAAAGCTTTGCGGGCAAGCTTTTACGGTACACTATACGGCCTGCGGAGAAGTCCGCGGAACCGTCGGTGATTTTCTGGATGATGTTCAGATTGGTGAAGTCATTGTGATCGACAACGGCGGTCGTCTGCATTGTACGGTATGGGGTGATATTATGTCCTACTTTTGCTCGACCCGCGGTATTGCCGGCACAATTATCGACGGCGTCTGCCGCGATGTACCCACAATCGATGAACTTCGCTATCCTATATTTACCAAAGACACTTATATGGTGACCGGTAAGGATCGTGTCTATGTCGATGGCGTCAACGTACCCGTAACCATTTCGAATGTACAAGTTGTACCCGGCGACCTTATGGTTGCCGATGACTCCGGTGCAATTATCATTCCTTTCTCCCAAGTAGAAAAGGTTCTTGAAATTGCGTTGGAAATTGAAGCAAAAGAACAGTTTATCCGCGATGAACTGAAAAAAGGCAGTTCATTGAAAAAGGCGCGTGAGTTGTCCGGCTACCACACCTTGCAAACCAAGCGCTGATCTTCAACCCTCCCTCAACCCTCCCTCAACCCTCCCTCAACCCTCCCTCAACCCTCCCTCAACCCTCCCTCAACCCTCCCTCAACCCTCCCTCAACCCCATTTCTCTCATACCTCACTTAACATAGCATACGCAGAGGGCGATCCCTCTGCGTATGCAATTTAACTATTTAAAATAATGTTGTAAACATTACATAATACTTGGTGATCCGCAGATTCTATGGCATACTAATAATATACTTAATATTAAATTTCACCTTGGCCTTTGCCCTGTGAATTTCTAAACTGATTTCAGGAGACACGCCGTGAAAACATTTGAAGAGAGAATCAAAGAAACAAAGCTTACCAAAACAAACCGCAAAATTGCTGAATATTGTCTAAATAACCGTCATACGGTTGCATTTTTATCTTCAGCCGAATTAGCTGACCGTATTGGTGTTAGTGATGTATCCATCGTCCGGTTTGCCCGGGCGCTTGGTTATTCTGGTTTTGTCGATCTTAAGCGCGCATGGCAGGATGAACTATGTCAATCAATTGATTCAGATGCAAACGTTTTTCCGCCTGTCGCAAGATTTTTAACCCGTAAAGACTCTAATCGAGAACAATCCAATTTTCTGCTTGCCAATGCTGAAGTGACCTACAGAGACCTTATCCACGATACTCTTGCAAGCAATTCACAGTCCCTCATTTACGAGGTTGCTGATCGTTTATATTCGAGTCAGCATAAGTATATCGTTGGCATTCGCACTCGAGCTTCTGCTGCCACATTATTCACCACTTTGCTCGGAATGCTTATTCCGGACATTATGTGTATAACAGGAGAAAGCCATTCCAACTACCTTCAGCTTTTAGATTTTACTAAGGACGATTGCGTCTTTTTCTTCACCTATGGACGTTACTCAGTTTTCGAGCAAATGCTGCTGGAACGCGTAAAAGAGAGTGGCGCTTGTCTGATTGTTGCAACCGACAAGCGAGCCACTCATGCCGCACTGGCAGCTGACCTTCTCATTTACAGTGCAGGCGATATTAACATGCCGTTTTATTCATCCACAAGCAATATTGTTATTGCTGAATGCATCGCAAATGCAATCTCTGAAAAGCACTGGGATGAAAGCCGCCAACGTATTGAATTGTCTGAGAAATACCTCTATCGAATGGAGCCTAAAAAATAAAGATGATATCAGATATACGCACAAAAAAGAAGATCCAAGCCAATACGGCCTGCATCTTCTTTTTTTGCGTATATGGAATTTATACTCGCTAACCCTTGGCGGCCGGCTTGTAGCTCATGGAATCAATGGTACGGGGGTGCGGACAATAACCTGGACACTGATATTGCTTAAGGAGGAGAAAAAGCATGGGATATTCAGATGACCAGCGTGAACGCGCACTCGAATTGTACAATGAGGTCCAATCGGTATCAAAGGTGATCCAGCAACTGGGATATCCCTCAAAACAGGGATTATATCCATGGATTGGTGCGAGGAATTATATACAGAGAACAAAAGCATCGCGGACGAAATACAATAACACTCCGGATCATCCCCTGCATCCTCCCTTAGCAAAAA
>Ga0209269_1000598_pt1 | contig 30969 bp, 31 predicted proteins | sample MTBAKMMethaMetaG_FD_187455 | JGI IMG/M metagenome (GOLD analysis project Ga0209269, IMG submission 187455) | Enrichment culture microbial communities from Arthur Kill intertidal strait, New Jersey, USA, that are MTBE-degrading - MTBE-AKM (Arthur... | ecosystem: Environmental > Aquatic > Marine >... | reverse complement strand
ACGTGGAAATTTCTTCAATTGCCCGGCTGGTTTCCTGGGCGAGGGCGGAAAAATTCTTTAGATCATACCCATGCAGCCATAATTCCGGAAAAACAATCCAATTCGCTTTTTGAATCGCCGCTGCCTGGATCATCACGCTGGTAGTGATCAGATTTTTTTCAATTGAGCCCATCTGGATATGCGTTTGTGCGATCGCTGCTTTTAATTTCATGCATAAGATTATACTTTTTCTCAGCAGATTTATGAATAACTTTTTGTTCTTGTATGGACGGTGTAAGGTTGAATTGAAATTATGGAAAGCGGATTAAGCCTTTATCAAAAATATCATATTGACAGGGAAGATGATCGACTTGGTTTGTTTGAATTGGTCGCAGAGAATTTTGCGGTTTCTAGCATGATGTATCCCGGTTGTTTTGTGCATCTCACACCTGCTCTGGTTTTTTCGGTTTCAGTCTTTGTTGATACGGATCAACGGGCCGACTCTTTTTTTAAAGAAAAAGTGGTTCAAAAATTTATCCAGGACATTCGAAAATACGCCTGTGTTTCTGAAGTCAGGTTCTTGAATAGCGATAACCGCGAAAAGATACCATTAGAGGAAAATTCTTTTGATTTGTTGATATCCCAATATGCTGGCTTTATCTCAGTTTACTGTTCGCGGTATCTCAAGATCGGTGGGTTGTTGCTGGCAAACAACAGTCACGGTACCGCGAGTATGGCTTCCATCGACCCAAACTATCGATGTATTGGTGTAATCGAGCGATACGGCTCGAAATACTGCTTAAAGTCAGAAAATTTAGAAGATTTTCTTACCCCTAAAAATGGAAAACCAATCATCCGAGAGAGGCTCTTACAAGTTGGTAGGGGTGTGGCATTTAAAAAATCTGCAAGTAATTTTTTATTTCAACGCATTTCATAACTCAGACAATAATAGAAGTTATAATTGATTTCAAGGTCGACATAAAGGGGGGATGACATCAAATCAAGAAGGTAGAGAGTATGAATCAATTCAAAATTAAAAACATACCCAATACAGTTTGGATCATTCTTGCCGCAGGTATCGTGTTTGGACTCTTAACTTTTGTAAATTATCGGTATTCCACTGCGAATCCAGGTGGGACTGACTTTATGGTGCATTGGATGGGTACGCGCGCTTATCTTACAGAAGGTTTGAGCCCATATAGTGATGAAACCGCAATTAAGATTCAAACTTTTACTTATGGAAGACCCGCCAATCCAGGCGAACACGAGCTTAGAGTGGCATACCCGTTGTACTCAATCTTCTTATTCATGCCTTTCTCTGCGATCGCGGATTTTGACCTGGCACGGGGAGCCTGGATGACTTTATTGGAAATCTGTTTGATCGCGCTTTGTTTTGTTTGTTTTCAAATCTCAGATTGGAAACCCACGCTCCCGGTATTGACCGTTTTTTTGGTATTCAGCGTGCTATGGTACCATGCAGTTCGCCCCCTTATTCTGGGAAACGCGGTTATTTTAGTGGCGCTGGCTATCGCAGGCGGGCTGTTAGCAATCAAGAAGCGTACAGATGAATTGGCTGGTATTTTGTTTGCGCTGGCAACGATAAAGCCTCAAGTCGCTTTTCTCTTTGTTGTTTTTATTCTATTTTGGGCTGCCACGACCGGCAGATGGAAAATTGTAGGGTGGTTCCTTGGGGTGATGGCGTTATTGGTGGCAACCGCCGCATTGCTGATCCCGGATTGGATTCTGCAAAATTTACGCGAGATTGTGCGTTATCCGGGATACAATCCCCCCGGCACCCTGGGGGCGGCTTTGAATGAATGGCTGCCCGGCGCCGGACAAAGGATTGGTTGGGCTGTCACAGGAATCCTCTCGCTTTTGCTTTTATTGGAATGGAATATTGCTCGCAAATCAGAGTTTCGAGGGTTCTTCTGGACAGCATGCCTTACCTTGACTGCCAGCCTTTGGATTGGAATTCAAACCGATCCAGGCAATTTTATTGTTGCGTTTCCAGCCATTGTGTTGAGCTTTTCTTTGTTAGATAAACGCTGGAAAAATGGGGGGAAAAAGGTAATCTACGCGTTTTCCGCCTTGTTATTCCTGGGAATCTGGGCGATCTTTTTGGCAACTGTGGAATATAGTTACCAACCAATCCAAAGCCCGGTGATGTTTCTCCCGTTGCCGATCATCTTGTTTGTGTTGCTATATTGGGTGCGCTGGTGGGCTATTCGGCCACCCAGCACCTGGATGGATTCGATATACGAATTGGAAAACCCGGAATTGGAATGAAACGCAAAGTCCCCTGGTTGCTGCTGATCTTCATTCTTGGAGCCGGGTTGCGGCTGGTTTTCATTGATTCGCGCAGCATTCAATACGACGACGCCTTCAGTATGCTTCTGGCGGATCGCTCGTTGCCAGAAATTGTGCGTGGAACTGCCGCGGATACAATGCCGCCATTGTTTTATTTTCTGTTGCATTTTTGGAGAAGATACTTTCCGGGGATTGCCGGGTCGCGCCTGCTTAGCGGCCTCTTGAGTTTGTTTTCCATCTATCTGGTGTATTTGTTATCCAGCAAAGTCAGCGGGGATAAACGAGTTGGATTGGCCGCCAGTTTCATCATGAGCATTTCTCCGTTACAGGTATATCATGCCCAGGACGTGCGGATGTATGCCTTGGTGCTGGTTTTTGAATTGGTATATCTGTATTGTTTTGTTCTTTTCGACCAAATTGAAGACTGGCATCATTGGTGGCGGCATCCCGCAACGATTGGTATGGTGCTGGGTGGAGCAGGGGCTTTATACAGTCATAACTTAGCGGGATTTGGTTTAATTATCCCCAATTTATATTTGCTTATCCAACTGAAATGGAAGAAATTAGGGCAATTGATCGGGTTGCAGATTGCAATTCTGGCCCTTTTTGCTCCCTGGTTGGTTTTCTTGCCGGGCCAGCTTTCAAAAGTTCAGACGGCATTTTGGACTCCCAGGCCGGGTTTGGTTGAAATCATTCAGGCGATCACCATGTTTGTGGCGACTTTGCCTTTACCCGGTATTTGGCTTTGGATCGGGATCCTGCTATCTTTACAGGTATTCGTATTACTGGGGTGGGAGATCATTCGCTTATGGCAAACCGAGCGGGATCAACGGGCGGCGATGATATGGTTTTCAATCATTTTGCTGGCACCTCCAGCTGTTCTGTTTATTTTGTCTTATCTTATCCGCCCGGTTTTTGTGCCCAGAGGATTTCTCATTTCTTCCATTGGTTTATATGGTCTGGCTGGTCTGGTGATTGCGAAGCGGTGGCACCAGGCGGGGAGTAAAATCTTGATCGGATTGTGCCTCAGCGCAGCTTTGATTTCTTTGCCTTACCAGCAAACCTTTCGCGAATTTCCCCGGTCACCATTTGCTGAAGCAGCCGAATACTTAAGAGATTCATCTTCAGCAGATATGGTTATTGTGAATGATAATAAATTGAGCCACTTGCCTTTGCTGATTTACGCGCCTGACCTGACGATGAAGTTTCTGGCCGACACGCCTGGCTCGGCCAATGATACTTTGGCAAAAAACACACAACTGGCAATGGGATTAATCTCCGAAGAGAGCATCCAGGCTGCGGCAGATTCAACCAATAAAATCCGGTTTGTTGTTTTTGAAAAAACTGTCCAGGAGTATCAAATAGCCGGGCAGGATCATCCCGTAATGACCTGGTTGGAGGCGAACTACGCTTTAGAAGGTCGAATTCAATTTGGTGATTTGGAGATATTCACCTATGTTCGCTGAAACCGACGCCTTTCATAAGAAGCGAATTTTGCTAATCCTGTTCTTGATGGGCTTGGTTGTTAATTTAACAGTAGTGTTCTTGATTAAAACTCCTGGATACATGGATGCAGAGTATTATACTTCTGGCGCGAAGCAGCTATTTCATGGTAAAGGTTTTTACGAGCCTTTCTTGTGGAATTATTTAGATCAACCGTCGGGTTTACCGCATCCCTCGCATACTTATTGGATGCCTTTGCCTTCGATCCTCGCCGCCGGTGGAATGTTTCTGGCTGGCAGCGATGACTTCTTTTCCGCGCGTTTGTTGTTTCTTCCACTGGCCGCAGCGGTTGCAGTTATAACTGCTTTAATTGCATGGCGGTTGGGTTTGGGTTTACGGCAGGGAGCATTTGCCGGGGGATTAGCGATCGTGAGTGGTTTTTATTTGCCGTACCTTACTTTGCCTGAATCTTTCAGCCTGTATATGTTGCTTGGGGGAGGATTCTTTCTGGTAGCTTTTCCGAAAAATAAACGGTTAAGCGAGCATCCGGGATTGTGCTTTTTATTAGGTCTGCTGGCCGGATTGATGCATCTTTCACGGGCGGATGGCATGCTCTGGCTGTTTGGCGGTTTGGGATTGGTTTTGTTGGATGTTTTCCAAAAACCCCGAAATAAGAATTGGTTGATTGTTCTGGCGTGTTTGGGGGGATTAATGATGGGTTATGGTTTGGTGATGTTCCCCTGGTATGCCAGAAATCTGCAGGAATATGGGCAGCTGATGGCTCCGGGTGGATCCAGGACGCTATTTCTAACCGATTACAACCAGACCTTTGTTTTTCCAGCAGATCAACTCAATTTTCAAGCGTGGTGGCAACAAGGCTGGCAATTGCATATCGCCGATCGCTTTAAAGCACTGCAGTCCAATTTGATGACCTTGCTGGGTGTGCAGGGGTTGGTGTTACTATTCCCGCTCATCCTGGTGGGGGGATGGACTTTACGTAAGCAAAGGATGGTGTGGGTAGGGTTTGTCGCCTGGGGGGCAACCCTGTTGGTGATGACCATTGCGTTTCCGTACTCGGGCGCGCGAGGAGGTTTTTTTCATTCAGGATCGGCAATCCAACCTTTGTTTTGGGCTCTGGTGCCGGCTGGTATGGATGGGTTAATTGATCGCGGAGTGGAAAAGCGTGGATGGAATGCAAGCCAGGCAAGATTAGTTTTTTCGGCGGGTACGATTTTAATTTGTGCCTTGATCAGCGGGTTTTTATTTTCCACGCGAATATGGGGGAATACTGGCGCGGATTGGAATCTAACTTGGCAGGCACACCAGCAAGTTGAAGATACATTGGTTGAATTTGGGGCGGACTTCGAGGATGTCATTATGGTCAACAATCCTCCAGGTTTCCATGTGGCAACGGGTTTCCCGGCTGTGGTTATTCCGGATGGAGATGTAGAGACTTTGATAAAAGTGGCTAAGACCTATCAGGTAAAGTACCTGGCGCTGGATCGGAACACGGTTTCAGGTCTGGTCGATTTATATAGAAACCCCAAGAATTTTCCTGGACTACACTATTTGGGTTCAAAAAATGAAGTAAGGTATTTCATTTTTCAATTGACGGAGATTAACCAATGACCGCAATAGAATCTCCCCAAAAACTGATTAAACAAATCCCTGATTGGGTATGGATCATTATTGCCTGCCTGATTAGCACAGGCGGATATCTATTTGCCAGCCATTTGGTTTACCGGACTGGATATCCATTGGATGACGCCTGGATACATCAAACTTACGCGCGTAACCTTGGATGGTATTTTGAATGGTCATTCCTCAGGGGAGTGCCTTCGGCTGGCTCCACTTCACCTTTGTGGACATTTTTACTTGCGCTTGGATACGCGATTAAAATCCCACCTTATATATGGACAATGCTTATGGGGGTAGCAGGGCTTTTCGTTACTGCTATCGCCGGCCAGGCGCTATATACAGAAAATGTGACAATGACACACTTCAAATTGCCGTGGGTGGCACTCTTTTTAGCCTTTGAATGGCACCTGGTATGGGCATCTGCGTCGGGGATGGAGACCGGTATTTATGCTGGTTTGATTATTTGCTTTTTTTATTATTTATCTCGAGTAAAGAAAAATTGGTTTGTGGTTGGTGCGATTGCAGGAGGTCTAGTTTGGCTAAGACCTGATGCGGTGACATTAATGGGACCGGCTCTGTTTGTATGCGTTTTACATGGCTCCTCCTGGAAGGGTAAATGGAAGGATGTGCAGAATACAATAACAGGTTTTTTGCTGGGTTTTATCCCTTATTTGGGTTTCAATTATCTTCTCTCAGGAAGCCTTTGGCCGAATACGTTTTATGCCAAGCAAGCTGAATATGCCATTTTATATCAAACCCCCCTGATCACCAGATTGGTTAAACTGATGAGTTTGCCCTTGGTGGGAGCGGGTGTGCTGCTTGCCCCAGGATTTATCGCAGTATTGATATCCAGTGTCAAGAATAAAAAGCCATTTTATCTGGCGGGTTGTTTGTGGTGGTTGGGATACACATTTATCTATGCAGCCCGTTTACCAGTTACTTACCAGCATGGACGGTATTTAATCCCGGCTATGGGAATATTTTTTGTGTTGTCGATATTGGGAATTCAAGAGATTAAATCTCTCATCCAATTGCCTGAGAAAGGCACCTGGCTGCTGACTACTTTTTGGAAATTCAGCCTGACGGCTGTGCTCATCGTTTTTTGGGTGGTTGGCGCGAAGGCTTATGGTGAAGACGTTGCTATTATTGAAACCGAGATGGTAGAGACTGCCTATTGGTTGAATACGCATACCGAACCCCAAGCAATGATCGCGGTCCACGACATTGGCGCGATTGGGTATTTCTCGGATCGGAAATTATTAGATCTGGCCGGCTTGATCTCACCTGAAGTGGTGCCGTTTATCCGAGATGAACAAAAATTGGCAGATTTCATGGATACCGCCGGCGTGGATTATCTGGTTACTTTTCCAAATTGGTACCCATATATGACAGGCAGAGCGGAAAAAATCTTTCAAACCCAATCGATGTTTTCTCCGCTGGCTGGGGGAGAAAACATGGCAATTTATCGATGGAACCCGGCTACAAAAGAGTGAAATTAATTGCGAGGTGAGTTGCCTGTTCAGACGTGTATGTGCTATACTACTCGTTTGAAGGAAAGTGCCTTCATCTCCATTTATGCTGCATCTTCAAAAAAAGATAGGAGTTCAAAGGTATGGGTCTGCTAAACCAATCCGAACCCAATATATGGGAAGAGTTTAAGCAGTTTATTTCCAGCGAACTGCAAGAGTCAAAACGGGCTTTAAGTGAGATCACCCTGATGCTTGATCAGAGTCAATCTGAGCTTGCCAAATTGACTCAGCGGAATGCGGTGATTACCGGGCATGTGCAGCAAATTGTAAGCCAGCTAGAGGTCATTCCTCGAAGTGATATTGTTTCCGCTTATAACGCGTCTCTGGACGCGCAACAACGGTTACTTGTCATGCGCACCCAAATGGAAAAGTTACAAAGTGAGCGCGCGGGCTTGCAAAAATTAATAGAGATACTGCAACAAACTCAAGAAGCATTAGGGGCTGATTCTTCAGAGCTTTCAAAAGGTGGGACTGGAACCGCAATTTTAGAGATGTTGATAGATGGGCAGGAATCGGTTCGGCAGCGATTATCCAGACAAATGCACGATGGTCCAGCGCAAACCCTTTCAAATTTCATCATTCAGACAGAAATTGCCGCCAGATTATTAGATATTGATCCCGCTCGAGCAAAAGAGGAACTGAATAATCTTAAAGTCGCCGCAATGAGCACTTTTCAAAAAGTTCGCGGGTTCATATTTGAATTACGCCCGATGATGCTGGACGATTTGGGATTAGTTCCAACCTTAAAGCGGTACGTGGATACATTTAAAGAACAAACCGGATGTGATGTTCAGCTGGCCATTAAAGGGCGCGAACGCCGTCTGGATGGATATGTTGAGGTGATGATTTTCCGGGCATTGCAAGAATTAATCGGGAACGCGGAAAAACACAACCAAGACCAGACTTTTAAAGTGCGTATTGATGTCGAATTAACCCTTGATGATAATTTGGTTCGCACATCAGTCAGTGACAATGGCAAGGGTTTTAATGAAAATTTGCTGAAAGAAACCAATGGTATGGGGTTGAAGTTTATTCAGCAAAGGGTGGAACTCCTGGGCGGGGGGATGGATATTGATACCTCTCCAGGAAAAGGAACGAGAATAGCTTTGCAAATTCCTGTATAAGCAGTTTAATCTTTACGGTTGCAAAGATCATTCAATCATTATCATTTTTTTATTAAGGAGGCTTACGTGGCAAAAAAGGTAATTGGTCTCTTGACGGGTGGGGGGGATGTGCCAGGGTTGAACCCTTGCATGAAAGCCGTTGTATTAAGTGCCCTTGAGAATGATTATCGGGTCATTGGTATTCGTCGGGGTTGGGCTGGTTTGCTGCACTATGATCTGGATGAGCCAAGCACGCATGATTATTATGTCAAAGAATTAACTGCCAATGAAGTACGTCGAATTGACCGCACAGGTGGAACATTCCTGCATACTTCGCGGACCAACCCGCAACGCGTAAAGCCAAAAGATATCCCTGAGTTTCTGAAGAATTCACAATACGGTAAAGCTATTGATAATAACGGCACAATGGATTACACCGATTATGTGATGAAAGTGTTGGCGCACCTGGGTATTGATATCCTGGTTTCCATTGGTGGCGATGACACGCTAAGTTATTCAGTTCGCTTGCATAAAGAGGGTTTCCCGGTCGTGGCTATTCCAAAAACGATGGATAACGATGTTTTTGGAACGGATTATTGTATCGGTTTCTCCACCGCGATTACCCGCTCGGTAGATTTCATCACCAACATGCGTACCTCAGTTGGCTCACATGAACGGATTGGGATTGTAGAATTATTTGGCCGGAATGCGGGTGAAACCAGCTTGATCGCAGGTTACTTGGCATATGTGGATCGCGTACTGATCCCTGAAGTCCCTTTCAACATGCATAAACTGGCAGATTTTATCATGGAAGATAAGCGGAACAATCCTTCCAATTACGCCATTTTAACCATCTCTGAAGGCGCGATTATGGAAGCCGGGTCGATTATTGAAACTGGTGAAGAGGACGCCTACGGCCATAAGAAATTAGGCGGCATTGGAGAAATTGTGTCTGATGAGATAAAACGTCTGACCGGTCAGGGGATTATGTATCAGCAGTTGGGTTATTTAATGCGGTCTGGCGCGCCGGATTCGCTGGATCGTATGGTGGCCATGTCCTTTGGGCACCTGGCGATTCAATTAATTCAACGCAACGATTTCGGAAAACTGACCGCATTACACGGCGGCAAATACACAACCGTGCCGGTTGAAATGGTACTTTCCGGTAAAAAGGTTGTTGATGTAAAATCATTTTATGATATCAGTACTTACAAGCCGTATATTAAGGACTTTTTGGGCGTACCCATGTTCTTGAGCTAGAAAAGCGATCCGCTTGGGTCGGTGAAAATTAAGGAGATTTGAAATGATTGTTACCACGAAAAAGCTGTTTGAAGCAGCATATGGAAAATACGCGATCGGCGCGTACAATATCAATAACCTGGAACAAACAATGGGTTTGTTCCGTGGATGTATCGACAGCAAAGCCCCATTCATCATCCAAATCAGTAAAGGCGCTCGCTCTTACACACACAAAAACATGTTAGAAGCATTAATTCGCGCCGCGGATGAAATCTTCCCAGATGCCGTATTCGCGGTGCATCTGGATCACGGTGATGAAGCCACCTGTATGGATTGTATTGAGAGTGGTTTCTATAGTTCCGTGATGATCGACGCCAGCCATGAGAGTTTTGATAAAAATATTGAAATTACCCGCCGGGTTGTAGAGGCGGCTCACGCGCGAGGCATCGTCGTGGAAGCTGAGCTGGGTCAGCTGGGTGGTGTTGAAGAGCACGTGCAGGTATCTGAAGCGGACGCGCACTTAACCGACCCCGAAACCGCCAAAGAATTTGTGGAACGCAGCGGCTGCGATTCACTGGCGGTGGCTATTGGAACCAGCCATGGCGCGTATAAATTCTCTGGCAGCCAGGCTTTGCGTTTTGACATTCTTTCTGAAATTCAAAAACGCCTGCCCGGTTTCCCGCTGGTGATGCACGGAAGCAGCTCGGTACCGCAGGACGAAGTTGAGCGGATTAATGCCGCTGGCGGCCAATTAAAGGGCGCCAAGGGTGTAGACCCCACTCAATTCCGCCGCGCTGCCGAATTGGGTGTTACCAAAATCAACATTGACACGGATGGCCGTTTGGTTTGGACGCGTGTGCATCGCGAGTTCTTCAAAGAGCATCCTGAGAATTTCGATCTTCGCCCGCCAGGAAAAGCCTTCATGGCTGCGTATGCGAAGTTCATCGCTGAGAAGAACGACTACCTTGGCAGCTCAGGTGAATTAGATGCTGTTTGGAAATTACTCAAAAGCTAGATCATAATCCGAATAATGTTAATGCCCTGCTTGACGGTTTCCTCAGGCAGGGCATTGCTTAATGAGGTGAAAACTTGGGTAAAGCAGATCAAGGAGTATCCGATAACCGTTTTGCGGTTATCCCGCGTACCTTAATCTTTGTTTTTCGTGGAAACGAAATATTAATGATTAAGGGAAACCCGGCAAAGCGATTATGGGCGAACCGTTATAACGCCCTAGGGGGGCATATCGAGCGGGGCGAAGATGTTCTTACTGCCGCAAGGCGTGAACTTAAGGAAGAAAGCGGTTTAGAAATTCAGGATCTGCACCTTTGTGGAACAGTGATGATCGAAACAGGCCAGGAAAAAGGGATTCTACTGCTGGTGTTTTGGGGTGATTACCAGGGTGGAGAATTGAGCGATTCGGTGGAAGGTACCCTTGAATGGATTTCTCTTTCTCGGATTGACCAATATGAACTGGTAGAAGATTTACCAGTTATGATCCCGCATGTGTTAAAGCATCGAGAGCAGAGAAGTTTTTTTTCGGCCAGTTATAGATACGATGATCAGGATCGCTTGATAATTGCTTACTCAAGCTGAAGCGCCAGATCCTTTGGTTTCATAAAAAATCAGCAGCGTACTTCCGTATTTTCGCTGATCAAATTCGATGAAATTTTTAAGTTCAATCGCTTCGTATTCAACTGGATGGATCTGAACAATTACCCAGCCATCTTCAGCGATCCAACCCGGATTATTATCGACTTCGCGCATGGCTCGCTGCCACATCTGTTTATATTGAGGGGGAGCGATATAGAGGTAATCGAAAACATGGTCGGGTTTTTGCTTAAGCAGCGAAAAGGCGTCTCCGAAAAGAACCTGCCCCTTTTTGTCCAGGCGAGTGTGTTGTAAATTGGCTTTGATGGTTGTGATTGCCGCGCGGGCCATGTCTGAAAATCGAACGTAATCCGCTCCGCGGCTAAGCGCTTCAATGCCAACACTTCCGGTACCACCGAAAAGATCAAAAAAATGGGCGCCGACAATATCCTGTCCCAGGATATTAAACAATGCTTCTTTAACCCGATCCGTGATGGGCCGGGTGGTATCTCCGGGTACGGATTGAAGGCGCAATCCGCGCGCGGTTCCAGCAATAATTCTAGGATTGCTCAAAGGAATCTTTCTCCTGAAAAGTTATCTCAATTTGGGATGATTCGATCCAAATGTTTTTGAAGCTCTGCGTCTTCTCGAACGCGATCTTTAATATAATCCACCATATATTTTGAACGACGTAATCGCAATGCCATTGGGATCACCATCCGCAGATCCTCGGGCTCAACCCGGCGGCGGCCATCGGCGGCAGCATGGGCTTTCGCCGCCTCGAATAAAGTAATTTCTGCCCGCAGGGAATCAATTTTTACTTGTTTGATCAATTGGATGCCCATATGGGCCACTTTTTCGGGTAAACTCACCGAGCGCACCAGTTTGCGGGCAGCAGATATCTCCTGCCGAGCCTGGTCTGATTCTTCAGAAAAAAGTGAGTTGAAGAGATGCGGATTGGTTCGATATGCGATTGACCGGTCGTATGCAACCCGCCGTTCTTTTTCATCTTCTAGGCCTCTCACAATTACCCGCAAGCCAAAACGGTCCAAAATTTGTGGGCGCAAATTACCTTCTTCGGGGTTCATTGAACCGATGAGGATGAAATTAGCCCGGTAAGTGGCAGAGAGAGGGCCTCTACGGACTGTGTAAGTACCCTGTGCCGCGGCATCCAATACCGCGTCAATAATTTCATCTTGCAACAAATTCACTTCATCCAGATAGAGCAAATTCTGGTCTGCCTGCGCCAAAATACCCTTTTTTAATCGCAACCGGTTTTGTAAGAGTGATCTTTCATCCGCGCCCCCGATCACATCATCCAGCCGGGCATTAAGCGGCAATTCGAGTAAGCGCGCAGGTTCAAGGCGGGAGAGCGGCTTGCCTTCAGCAAATTTTTGCGCACAAGATGGGCAGACAGCATCCATTCCACCGGTTTCGATATCGCTTTCAATACACCCATACACACATAAGCTGCGTGGCACATCCGGCATCAAATTAATCAGGCTGCGGACTGCGGTGGTTTTTCCAGTTCCTCGCGGGCCGATCAGCAGTACACCACCCAACAATGGATTGATCAACGATAAGATGAGAGCCAGTTTCATCTCATCCTGGCCAACCAGCCCTAAAAAGGGAAATGGCAATGTATCTGCGATGCCCATGTCTTCGTAGGGCATTTCTTGAGGTAAATCTCGGCCAGTAACGCGGTCAATTAATTCGCGTAATGAGCGTACCGGGGGCATTCCCGAATTGGGATGATCTTCTTCCAGCTCATGACCGCCAAATATCTCAGCCTGGCCTGAGTTTTGTGGAATTGAATCCGGTGCTTGGGTTGGCTCAATTTCTGGCATATCCTTATCCATCTAGGTTACTTACTCACTCTTTACATCATTATACGTCCACAAGCGGTTGGCAAAGAAATTCCACAGCATAACGACCAAAATCGCGGTCGCTAAGGAGAGATTATGGCCGATGAAAACTGGCGAAAGGAAAAAGCCCGCGGGTAATATTTTTTCAATGAGCGGTATGGAAGCAGATTCCAGGAAGGCGAACAAAGGTGTGCGGATGAGTAACCCAACAACATTGATCACCGCGAATTGAACCATTTGCGTGCTGACAGCTTTGGATCTTGAATCGGGATAGGTCCAAAATCGGTTCCACATGAAATTGTTGATCACCGCTAAAATGAACGAAATTACACTGGATACAACTGTATTTACGTGGAAGCCCGAACTCAGTAAATTAAAAACGCCGAAGTCGACCACGGCTCCAATGACACCCACTAGGGCAAATCGAAAGAATCTTTTCTGTTCGTTTTTCTTGGTGAGAATCATCACGCCAGTCCTAATTTCTGTTTAAAGTATGGAGCGGTGCGGCGAATTCCTTCGTCAAGAGAAATGGAGGGTTTCCAGTTTAATACAGACAAGGCGCGCGAAATATCCGGGCGGCGTCGTTGGGGGTCGTCACCGAGGCGCATTTCACCTTTATAGGTAATATCGGATTGACTTCCTAACACATCAATAATCGTTTTGGCAAAATCCAGAATGTTGGTTTCTACTGGATTGCCAATATTGACAGGATCATGATAATCAGAAAGCAATAGACGGTAAATCCCCTCGACCAGATCTTCAACATAACAGAAGCTGCGCGTTTGGGATCCGTCACCATAGATGGTGAGCGGCTCATTGCGCAAAGCCTGCTGGATGAAATTTGGAACTACCCGGCCATCATCCAAACGCATCCGCTGGCCGTAAGTATTAAAAATACGAACAATTCGGGTATCGATGTCGTGAGTGCGGTGATAAGCCATTGTAAGGGCTTCTGCGAAGCGTTTGGCTTCATCATATACTGAACGTACCCCAATCGGGTCACAATGCCCCCAGTAAGTCTCTTTTTGCGGATGTTCTAATGGATCTCCATAAATCTCACTGGTAGATGCCAATAAATAGCGGGCATTATGCGCTCTCGCAACCCCTAACGTGTTATGAGTCCCTAACGCGCCGGCTTTCATGGTTTGGATAGGCAAATTCGTATATCCGAAAGGTGATGCAGGGTTGGGGCTGGCTGGAGACGCGAAATGCATTACCGCATCCACTTTGCCTGGAACAAATATAAAGTTGGCAACATCATGACGAATGAATGAAAAGGCAGGGTTACCAGCCAGGTGGGCAAGGTTTTCGGGATTTCCGGTGATGAAATTATCCATGCCAATGACTTCATGACCTTCTTTCAATAAACGGTCACATAAATGAGATCCCAAGAAACCAGCTGCTCCGGTGATTAATACTCTCATGTTTAATTTGCTCCTCGTCGAGTTATTTCCAATCTACACGGGCAATGGAACCATCGCCGGTTATTTGTTGGCCTTGTCCGTTTTCGGCATTGATCAACCATAAATTCCCTTGATAGATTACCGCTAACCATGCAGGTTTTTCTGAATTAATTGATTTTCCCCAGATCACACGTTGGGGTTCAAGCCCGGACGAGCCTTCCGCCGGGAACAATATCTGAGGATTTGAACCATCCTGTTCCATTACTACCAATCGGTAACGGCTTGTTTCGGATTGCTCAGGAAAAATTGATTGCAAGTACGCTATTGAATAGCGGTTGCCAGTGGTGAAAGGGCTGCAAACCGGATTGGCAAACATGCCCGTTTGCCCGGCAAGGTTTACCTGGATTTCTTCTTCCGGTATCATCGCGATGAGATCAAAAAGTGGCGAAAGTTCTTCATTCGCCAGACCAGGCATCCCTGTATGAGTCATTGAAAAAAGACTGCTGCTGTCCGGAGCCCAATCCAGTTGTGGAGTCCAGGCCCAATCTCCGCGAGTTTGATATGGAATCAAGCTTTGAATCAGGTTTAATTGACTGGCGTCAAAGTCCACCAGGCCAATGCCATCGGGACGTGAGAAAGCAAGGCTGGACCCATCCGGGGACCAGCGGAATTGGGTTCCCCACCAGCCATAGATTCCACCAGAATTGGCTTCGATAATTTCTTCCTGGTTTGTGATCACCCCGGAAGAGTTAAAGGAAAGCAATTGCAAATCGTTGTTAGCCTGCCAGCCCGGCGCGATTTCGCGTGGCTCGACCGTGGAATAGGTGATGGTTTGGCCGCGACCAGGCACCCAATCCGCAAAATGGATGATATTCTTGATCCGTAAATTCAATGGCTGGGGATCATTTGTCTGCAGGTTAACAACCCAAAGCGTATTAATCTCCCGCTCTTCCTGAGAAGTGCGGGTGAACAGCAACCAATTCGCATCTGGTGAAAGCGAAAATACCCGGCCGTCCAAGTCGCCTGTGGTCACCAAAGGAGACCGCTCGCCGGTTGTATTTTTCATCATCCAGGCGTTCCCGGCAGTAAGGTACACCAGTGTACCGGAAAGCTCAACGGATGTGAAAGGAGTCTGGATGCCGACCATCACGATTTCAGGCAAGGCTTCTTGTAAAACCAGAGACTTGATAATGGATTTGGAGATTTCAACCCCATTTTCTTTTACAATCCGGTAGGTAAGCTGCTGAATGCCGTTCCGGCCGGGTTGAATGAGCATAGTTTGCCCTTCTGGCAGCGATTCATTCCGCACTGTTTGGCGTTGAAATGGAATGGTCGTCTCTTCAAGGGTAAATTCTTCTGCCACCCTGGTAATTTCGATGATTGCCTGGTCAGAAAGCAACGTTGCAGGGGGAGGTGATACCCGATCGAGTGGATTTAGTTGAATCCCCGATTGTTCCAATGCGGATTGCACGGTAGAACCAGCCGGGAATACTTTCGCGCTTTCGTTGCCATCCATCCGGATTGTCACCGCGACAGTTGGTTGGGTATTCGAAATGGATGTGCAAGCTGACATGAAGAAAACACCGCAAGCAATAATGAAAAGCATCCACTTGAATTGATTGATGGAGGGGAAGGTGATTCCAGGATGTTTGTTGTTTAAATTCATTAGGCAGCCCATGCAACCAAATTATTCAGTCTTTTCAGCCGATCTGGCAATCCATGATAAAATCAATTCTTACGAACGGTGATGGATAGGGTATCTCCCTCAACCACCAGGTCGAGTATTTCGTAGCCATTGGCAGACTGGTTTAACGCCGCGGCAATTGTGCTGTTCACATAGTTAGAAAGTGAATCAAGCAGACTTTGCGGAGCCGGTAACTGCCCTAAATCAAGCGATTCGAGCTGGATAGAAGATTTTCCTGAGGTGTCTTTGACCACTGCCAGCGTGAAAATGACATTGGTCGAAATCAAACCTTGATCCATTGTCCCGTATATCAATATTTTACCGTTTTCAATGAGAACTTGCGGATTAGATAAGGACGAATCTGCGGAATTCTCAATTTGAGTTGCCAACAACGAAGTAAGCTGTTCTTCGGTAAGTGTGATGGTTACGGTGGCGCCTTGAACTAATTGGTCGGCTGAGTTTTCGATGGTTTCCATCGCGGACTGAGCCGCCTGAGCGGAGACTTCAATCGTTCTTTGGGGTGCAGCCGCACCACCTACGGGTAGATTACAAGCGATTGAAACCAGGATAACAATAATCAGTAATGGAAGAAATTTTCCAATTATTTTTTTCATCAAACATGATCCTTCTAAAGAATTTCACTCGATAAGGAGACAAGCCATATTATAGCATGACTGAACAGACTGAATATTCTAATCTCTTTACTACCGAACACAAAAAAGCAATCGAAGCTTTGCTTTATATTGCTGCCGGTCCGGTAACTCCGGGGCAACTGGCTGACGCGATTGAGATAAAGGCGAAGGAAGTTGAAGAGATTTTAAAAATATTGGATATGGAATACCAGGAGCAACGGGGATTGCGCTTGCAGTGGCATTCCGGGCGTGTACAAATAACCACCGCGCCAGAATTTGCTGCTTGTGTTGAGCGCTTCCTGGGTCTGGATGCCACTCAAAAACTGAGTCGAGCGGCTTTAGAAGCGTTAGCCATCATCGCTTACCGGCAACCGATTACCCGTCCCGGCGTGGACGCGATTCGCGGGGTGAACAGCGATGGCGTAATGAGAAGTTTGCTGAGCAAAGGGTTGGTTGAAGAAGTTGGCCGGGCAGAGGGACCTGGGCGGCCCATTTTGTATGGCACCACCGCGGACTTTTTGCAATACTTTGGATTGGCATCTCTCTCCGAGTTGCCACCATTTGAAGAGGAAGATCAACCAATTATCCCCAATGGGAATGGTTTGTTAAAAGATTAAGGATTAAGGAAAAATGGAAGAACGTGTACAAAAAATCTTGGCTCGACTGGGCTATGGATCGCGCCGGAGCTGCGAAGATTTAATTATTCAAGGGCGGGTGACCATCAATGGCGCGATTGCAGAGATTGGTTCGAAGGCAGATGCCGATAAAGACCGGATAACTGTGGATGGACGGGAAGTGCCACGTAATGCACCAAAACCCGTTTATATTATGCTTCACAAACCCCAATTTGTGCTATCCGTACAGGATGATAAGGATCCTCGAAAAAATGTATTCGGAATGATTCCGGATTTCGGACATCTTTTCGCGGTGGGACGTCTGGATTTTGATAGTGAGGGGTTGATTCTGCTTACCAATGATGGAGAATTGGCCAACCGGCTTACGCATCCGCGTTATGGGCATGAGAAGGAATATAAAGTGCTGGTGATTGGTGATCCCGACGCACAGCAATTGCGCGCCTGGCGCAGTGGTGTGGTGCTGGAAGATGGATATCGCACACAACCTGCTTTAGTGGAGATTAACCACCGGGACCGCGATGAAACCTGGTTGACGGTTATTATGAAAGAAGGCCGCAAACGCCAAATCCGTGAGATCGGTGCGCGGATTGGATTGCCAGTTAAACGGATTATCCGCGTCCGTCTGGCAAATCTGGAATTGGGTAAATTAAAATTTGGACAATGGCGTCATCTGACCGCACAAGAGCTCACCAGCCTAAAACGAAGCGCTGGGATTAAGACTGATAGCGGCGTTAGCCAGCGGCCACCCAAGCCAGCTCCAAGGCAGGATGCTCGAGCCGGCGGTCGCGCCAACGCCCGCTCTAGCGGTAAAAGCAGCGATCGAGCTTCCGGGGGCCGCTCTGAACGGACGACTTCGAAGCCGGCTTCTTCAACCGGGAAACGTCCAGCCAGACCATTTGGAAAACCAGAAGGCAAACCAAGACGCCCTAAAAATGATTAAAGAAAAACAACAACCACCTTTCAAGTGGTTGTTGTTTTTTGCGTCAGCGCAAGAAAAAACCTAAGATTCCTTTGGCAGCTTATCCTGCAGCGCCTGGATTTGATCCAGATCTGCGGGGTTTTCTTTGATCGTGCGGCGGAAGAAATCTTTTGTTTTATCCAGTAATAAGGTTGGGTGCGGCGCATTAGAAGCGTCTACCTCGGCTTTGGGGTTAAAAAATACCAACACAGCTTGCACAGAGGGATATTCAGACATTTCTAATTTTTGAGAAATGAATCGGTCAACATCCTCAATGGCGGTTTTGACCTCAATATCAGGCCTTCCCAGGCTTTCCTGGGCAAAAATTTTCATAAAGAAATTGCCGCCTTTTTGTTTCCAGCGATTGCGTTTTTCATTGAAAGTGATGGTTCCGGCCTGATGGTAAGGCATAATGACCCATATACCAGCAGGACCAACTAAAAGGTGGGAGGCCGGGGTGCAAAAATGATACAGAGTAAATTTATTATCCAACCCCTTCAGCGCGGCGGAGATTTTCTGATCTACCCGGTTGCCGACCCCAATCCGATTGGTGTAGAAAACACTAACCTGCGAGGTTACAAATCCAACCAGCAGTGCAATATAAGAATATAAGATCAGCGCGGGTTGGAAGGACATGTAAAGACCGACGCCCAAGATTGCCAGGCTGCCCCATAAAAAGTACTTTCCAATTTTTTGATTGCGGGCGATATATTTTTCGTTGGTTACAATTTTCATTCTAAAGTTTTCCGATCTATTCAGTTATAGGATTGGCGTCAAAGCGGGATTGAATATTATCACGTAACGCTTCCAGCAGGTGATTGTCAACAGCCTTTTTCGCGGCACGTAAAGCACTTTGGATGGCAAGCGCATCTGATCGGCCGTGACCGACAAAAACAAGCCCATCAATACCTAATAGCGGAGCAGCGCCTACTTCGGATGGATCGAGCATTTTCTTGACCTTGCCAAAAGCGGGTTTTGCCAGCGCTGCGCCCAGTTTGGTGCGGGTGGAGCTCATCAGTTCATCTTTCAGGACGGTCAGCAGCATTTTCGCCACGGACTCACTGGTTTTCAGCAAGACGTTGCCGGTGAAGCCATCAGTCACTACCACGTCTGCATGGCCGGCAAACAATTCCTTTGCCTCAACATTGCCTATGAAATTGATCCCCGCGTCTTCTAAAAGATGGTAGGTCTCTTTAATCAGGGTATTGCCTTTACCGGCTTCTTCGCCGTTGGAGAGTAACCCAACCCGCGGCTGATCCAGATTTAACGCTTTCTGCGCGTAGATGCTGCCCATTACCGCGAATTGTTGCAGGAATTCAGGACGACAATCCGCGTTCGCGCCGATATCCAGAACAACGGTGTAGCCTGTCATCACCGGGAAAATGGCAGTAAGGGCAGGACGTTGCACACCTTTGATTCTGCCCAATTTGCGCAATCCATTGAACATAGCCGCGCCGGTATTCCCTGCGGTGACAAACGCCTGTGCCTCTCCAGATTTGACCAGATCCAACCCGATTGCCATTGAGTTATTGGGTTTCTTGCGAGCCGATTCAACTGCTTTCTCCCCCATTTCCAGTACATCCGGGGCGTGAACGATTCGCACGGGCAATCCTTTCGTGTTTGCCGCACTGAGACGAGGTTCCAGCAAGTCTTGTTGCCCAACAAGGATAATTTCCTCATTTAGTTCTTCAGCAGCAGCCAGCGCACCTGTGATTTCGGGTTCTGGATATTTATCGCTTCCCATTCCATCAAGAACAATAGCCATAATAATCTCCTTATTAGATCAATGAGTTTAATATTTATTAATTCCTTGACAATCCCTTATTGCGGGTTATAATATCGCTACGTTTGCGCTGGTGCTGGAACTGGCAGACAGGCATGGTTGAGGGCCATGTGCCGCAAGGCGTGGGGGTTCGATTCCCCCCCAGCGCACACACGAAACCGCGAGTTATTCGCGGTTTTTCTGTTATTTATGCCCATGAAAACAACTCCCGCGCATTGTTGGTAGTGACATTAGCAACCATTTCAACGGGCAATCCTTTAAGATCGGCAATTTTTTGAGCAATGAAAGGGATAAAAGCAGGCTCATTCCGTTGTCCGCGATGCGGATGTGGGGTGAGAAATGGGGCGTCTGTTTCTAAAAGGATTGAATCCAGGTCTAGACCCTGTACCAGGCGGTGTTTTTCGCGCGCGTTCTTATAGGTTACCGGCCCGGATATTCCAATTTTGAATCCCATTTGTATGGCTTGTAGAGCTTCTTCCAAAGTTCCTTCAAAAGAGTGAAGAACACCGGGATGTTCAGCCAGAGGATTGCCAGCCATGATCAATTCTTTTCGCCAATCCGCAAGAATTGAAAATAAATCATCCAGTGATAATCGGCTGTGGAGAATCACTGGTTTTTGAAGGGAGGCAGCCAGGCCTAATTGAGCTTGCAGAATATCGATTTGTAATGTTCGGGGTGCGTGGTCGCGATAGTAGTCCAATCCAATTTCGCCGATAGCGCAAACTTTTTCAGACATTGCCAATTCTTTAAGCGCATGAATGGTTTCCACCTTCCAGGTAAGCGCATCGTTTGGGTGAATACCTACTGCCGAATATAGGCCGATATTTTCTGATGCGATTTTGATTGCCAATCTGCTCGAATCAAGATCAGTCCCTGGGATTAAAATGTGAGATATTCCATGCGACCTGGAATTCTTAAGTACTTCTTCCAGGTCAGCATGGAACGATTCGTAATTTAAATGACAGTGTGTGTCTACCAGATGCAATTAGGCAAGCCCCGCAATTCGCAAGCCATCTTTTAAGATGGACTGCACTTTATCTTTATGGGTGGTTTCGCAATAGACGCGCATAATGGGCTCGGTGCCTGAGAAGCGGATTAACAGCCAGCCACCATCTTCAAGAATAAATTTAAAACCATCTGTGGTGTTCAAGCCCGCTACTGTAAGACCACCTATGGTTTCGGGTTTTGCATTTATGATGCGTTGTTCCCGGTCAGAGCGATTGCCGCTGAATTCAGTGTCCACCCGATCATAATAGTGCCCGCCAACCTTGCTGAAAAGCAAGTTCAATAATTCAGATGGTTTGGCTTTCAATTTGACCATCATATCCAGCATGTAAAGACCAGCCAAGATGCCATCGCGTTCAGGTACATGACCACTGAAGGCGTACCCCCCCGATTCTTCTCCACCGATCATGGCTTTGGTTTCCATCATCTTGGGTGCGACATACTTGAAGCCAACACCTGTTTCGTAAACTGGAATATCGTAAATCTTTCCCAGTTTTTCAAGCATACTGGTGGTGGAAAGGGTTTTTACGATTGGGCCGCGTTTACCGCGAACCTCAAGCAGGTAATATGCCAATAGCGCGTAAACCTGAAGCTGGTTGATAAACACGCCATTTTCATCCCCGATCCCAACGCGGTCAGCATCCCCATCTAAAATGACCAGCACGTCTGCCTTTTGTTCTACAGTGGTTTGCAGACCCACATTGATGTTGGGCGGGATAGGTTCGGGACGGCTCATTTCAGGGAAAACAGGGTTGCGTTGATTGTGGATTTCTATAATTTCGGTTTTTCCACCAGCCAACAGCCGCGGGAACCAGCCCGCGCCATTTCCCCACATGGGATCCACCATAATTTTAAAGCCAGCCTCTCGAATTGGTTCCAGATCTACCAGCTTTTTGATATTCTCAATATAGGCAGGGGCGGGATCAAACCGAACAATATCTCCATTTGCTTCTGCCTCTTTTGCTGAAACGCGTTTGACACTTTCTACAGTGTCAGGAATCAGAGCCTCAATTTTCTTTAATCCTTCCGGGTCTATCGCGCCGCCGTTTTCATCACGGACTTTGAAGCCATTATCAGTGGGAGGATTGTGAGAAGCGGTAATATTGATGCCGCCCGCAGCTTTTTTATCGACAATTGCGTATGCAATGACAGGAGTAGGGGTAGGACCATCGGTCAGGAAAACTTTGAATCCATTCGCCACAAGGACTTCAGCGACTGCCAGAGCAAAGTTTTCTGAGTGGAAGCGTTTGTCATGCCCAACGACAATCCATTTACCCGAATTTCCAATTTCTTTGAAATAATCGGCATAACCCTGTGTACAGCGGCGAACGTTATCAAAGGTGTAATCTTCAGCAATTCTTCCACGCCAGCCGTCTGTACCGAACTTGATTTTTTGGGTCATAATTCCTCCGGATTAGATTTATTACTGGCATAATTATATCAACCTTTCAGGCGTCTACGCAAAACAGTAATGCTATAATTAGCATTTGAATCCTCTTCACAATTATTGGTAGACAGGAAGTGCAAGATGGAAATAGAAATAAGTGATAAAAAAGTAGCGGTAGCAATGAGTGGAGGAGTTGACAGCTCCTTGACGGCTGCCATTCTCAAGAACGCGGGCTATGAAGTCTACGGTTTCATGCTCCAAACCTGGAAGGATCCCTTTTACGACAAAATGCTGGCGGATCCTTTCCAATCTGCTCGCGAGGTGGCGGCGGTTTTAAACATACCTTTTGAGATAATCGATGTTCGCAAAGAATTCAGAGATGAGGTAGTCGAGCCCTTTATCCAATGGTACCAGAATGGCTTAACCCCCAGTCCGTGTGTTTTTTGCAATCGAAAAATTAAATGGAACTATATGTTAAGAGCTGCGGATAGAATTGGCGCGAAATATGTGGCGACCGGACATTACGCAAGAATCACTCAGAATAATAACGGATTGTTTGAACTGCGAATGGGAAGAGATGAGTCCAAAGATCAGGCATATATGCTTTGCCAGTTGACCCAATCCGAACTTTCTCGAACGCTATTTCCTTTAGGGGAGCTGGAAAAGAAAGAAGTTCGCAAGATGGCCGCAGAGATGAGTGTCCCTTCCGCTCATCGGGAAGACAGCCAGGATCTTTGTTTCTTACCAGATGGTGATTACCGCTCATTTTTATTGCGCATGTCTCCTGGTTCTATTAAACGAGGAGATATTTTGGATTCTCAGGGGAGGAAAGTGGGCGAGCACCAGGGATTGGCTTTCTACACCATAGGTCAGCGCAAAGGGCTCGGCGTATTTCGCGCGGATCCGGTATTTGTTTTGGAAAAAGATTCTATAAACAACACGATTATTGTTGGTCCACTTGAAGAATTGGGGAAAAAGACAATGCAAGTTAATGACATCAATTGGATCAGCGGACAAGAAGTCGTAGAGCCCCTTCAGGCCGAAGTGAAAATTAGATATCGAGCGAATTTTGCGAGTGGAACAATATTCCCGATTGGGAAAAGTTCGGCAAATGTGATTTTTGAAAAACCATTACGCGATATTACCCCAGGGCAGATTGCCGTGTTTTACCGGGGTGATCAGGTATTGGGCGGGGGTGTTATCAGGGCATGATCAGATTCTTATTAAGAGATAAGTAGGGGATATCACTATGACTTTTCCGGCAATTATCTTGGGTATGCTAATTTCGACTTTGCCAGGTGCGTTGTTTCATTTGGTAAAAGGCGGCGGATTGGGGAAATTGATTCTTTACCTGATTCTAGGGTGGGTTGGGTTTTGGATCGGAGTGCTTCTCGGTAATTTGGGCGGGCTGGCTTTTTGGAAGATTGGTCCGTTAAATATTGGGATGGGGCTAGTGGGTAGTTTATTTTTATTGGGGATTGGATATTGGTTAAGTCAAATTCAAAATGATTAAAAAAAAATAAGGGTATGGAGGCCAGCGATCCATACCCTTGCGTTATTTTCAGGATGGGCGATTAGATAATGTGAACCTTGCTGGCCTGCAATCCTTTAGGGCCTTCTTCGATGTTGAATTCAACGGTTTGGCCTTCTTCCAAATTGCGAAACCCCTCGGCTTCGATTGCTGAGTAATGTACAAAGACATCGGGCCCTTCGGGGCGAGAAATAAATCCGTAGCCTTTGCTGGTGTTGAACCATTTTACGGTGCCGGTAACACGCTCGTTCATGTATGTAACTCCTTACGTTTGAAACAAAAAATCTTTTAACCGACTGGCGAGAGTGGTAAATCAAAGCAGTCGAGAGGTTTGTGCTGGCCAGCCCATTAAAGCAAAAACCCGGTCAGAAAAACCTATGACCGGTTTCCTTCGAACTTCTGCTGAATAATCCACTCTAATGCCATAATGTTAACGTTATTTTAACATCAATATTGAAAAATTGTCAATGGTCAGACAGCTGACAATAAATATTTTCTAATCTAAGTGGTATAAAAATGCTAAATGGATTTCCGGGTAACGCGTTACAGCATCTTATCCAAGTAAAGAGGTAGTAATATAATATGCACACAATTCTATGTGGTATGAAAGGTGGTAATTTTGAGCTGGAATTTACATGGCACACACGCCCAAGAAGGGGATTTAGCCCAATTAGTTGGATTGCGGTATAAGAATTTTATTTTTCCGCTTAAAGCGGGGGAGAAGCTGCACACGCATCGCGGAATTGTATGCCATGATGATTTAATTGGAAAACCATGGGGAAGTAGAATATACAGCCACAAAGGGAGTCCTTTCTTTTTGCTCCAACCCGCGTTGAGTGAGGTTTTGCGATCCACTCCGCGAAATACACAAATCATGTATCCAAAAGATATTGGATTTATCTTGGTTAACATGGGTATTGGTTCGGGTCAGGTGGTTGTGGAAGCAGGCACTGGGTCTGGATCGTTCACTACTGCCCTGGCTTACGCAGTAGGAGATAACGGGCACGTCTATTCATACGAGCGGAAAAAGGAACCTCAGCAATTAGCTGAAAAAAATTTGAAAAGGTTGGAGCTTGATCAGCGAGTCACTTTCAAGCATCGGGATATTGATATGGGGTTTGATGAAGAGAATGTAGATGCGTTGTTCCTGGATGTGAACAATCCTTGTGACTATATTTCATTGGTCCGGAAAACGCTAAAACCGGGTGGATTTTTTGGGAGCATTCAGCCTACAACGAATCAGGTTTCTATGTTGATCCAAACATTAAGAGCAAATGGCTTCGCTTTCATTGAAACGGTAGAAACCATGTTGCGATATTACAAATGTGAACCTGGTCGCTTCCGGCCTGTGGATCGGATGGTGGCACATACCGGTTATCTTGTTTTTGCCCGCCCGTTGGTCGACATTTCTTCTGTTTACGATCTTGAGGAAGAAGGTTTGGGAAAGGATGAAGACCAAGAAGAAGCAGAAGCGGAATTATAGGAATTTAGAGAATGAACACGGAATCAAGCACCATTGATCAAATTAGCATTGCGGAAATGGATGAAATCGTTAAGCAACGATTAGCTGGTCCCTATACTAATAACAGGGATCTGTTTAAATCAAGCCAGTACCGACAGGCTGCCGTTTTGATTCCGTTGTTATATGAAAATGATCATTGGAGTCTTTTATTCACCCGGCGCACGGATACGGTCATTGACCATAAGGGGCAGGTTTCATTTCCGGGTGGCGCGCAAGAAGCCCAAGATTATTCTGATGAAGATACCGCTTTGAGGGAAGCAGAGGAAGAAATTGGGCTTTTAAGCCAAAACGTGAGAGTTCTTGGAAAATTGCCTTCATTTCAAACGATTTCCAGTTATCAGATCACCCCAGTCGTTGCGCGGATTGATCTCTGGCCGGTTGATTTGAGATTGTCTGAAGCAGAAGTCAGCCGGGTGTTCACTATCCCTGTTGCCTGGTTGGCAAGTTGCGATCATTGGCAAGAGCAAATTTATCGCCAACATCCGGTCATTTTCTACCAGCAATTTGATGGTGAGCTTTTATGGGGGATCACTGCTAGTATCACGCAACAGTTTTTACGCCAGATGAAATGGATGATGTGTTAAAAAATGAAAGAGCGACAATAAATCGTCGCTCTTTTTTGGATATTGTTTTTGAAGAAAGATTAATCTTCTTCTTCTTCCTTCTTACCGCGTTCGATTACTTCTGGCTCTGCAGCTTCACCTTCTGCAGATTCAACCTCTTCACCAGCGCCAGCGGTGATGATCGCGATCATTTCTTCCGCGTCAGAAAGAATCTCAATTTTTTCGGACACAACCAGATCTTTCACATAGAACCCGTCTCCAATCTCTTTCAGAGTGGAGATATCCAGGGTCAGACGGTCTGGAAGGTCTTGCGGAAGGGCTTCGATTTCAACTTCTGAAATACCATTCACAACCACGCCATTCAAATCGCGAACTGCCGGTGAAGAACCAGTGAGTTCAATTTGAACTGAAGTGCGAATCTTCTCGCTGAGAGAAACAACCTGGAAATCGATATGGCGAAGGGTGCCTTTTATAAAATCGCGTTGTTTTTCGCGAATCAAAGTGGCGTGTTCTTTGCCTTCCAGTTTGATGGTGATCAGATGAGAAGTCGATACGTTACTGAGAATTAAAGTGGTTGAGTGCAGGTCAAGTGTGATGGGGGTTGGTTCAAAATTGTGCCCGTACATCACAGCGGGGATTTTTCCATCACGGCGAAGTGAATTGACCTGTTTGCCGATTACAGTTCGGCGAGTGGCTTCCAATACAATCTTTTCCATTTTCATTCCTTCGAGCGCCTCTCACCCGTTTTCAGGTGGGTTACCTTCGCTCTAACTTAATTATTTGGCCGAGGCCAGAAGTTTATTGAGGTTCAAATTTTAGCCCGGTTGAGGCCATCCGTCAAGCCTGATTATCAGTGAAGGAAATATAACCAAAACAAAAATGCCACCACTTGGGGTGACATTTTAACTTTGGGCTATCAGTCGATTTTTCCAAAAAGGTTGTTGATTAAGAAGAAAACCTTTCCAGTTGGTGGTTATCCAAAAGGTTTAAATTGCGATCCCACGCATATAAATCAGGTACATACCCAAAAAATAGGTGATGATCAAGAAAAGAGCATCAATTTCAAAGATCAGCAGTTTCCGTTCCAATTTGGCTAAATTCCCAATTAATCCCAATGCGGTCATGATCAAACCAATCATCCCCACGAGAACAAAGTCATCGCTGATTACAGACATGAACAGACCCTTGGTCAGTAGCACATCGGATACACCAAGCGAAAACATGTTGAACATGTTGGACCCGAATAGATTGCCCACTGCCATATCGTAAATGCCCATACGTACCGCCGCGATGGTGGTGACTAATTCTGGCAATGAAGTGACAATTGCGACCAATGCCGTGCCAATAAATCCGGTGCCAAGACCGGTAATTTTTGCAATGTCAGCACTGACACTGACCATTGCAGGCATAATCATGACGAGAAGTGCGGTGGATAAGGCAAATCCAAATACACCTGTGAATAAGCTGGGGACTTCCTCATAACTGATCTCTTTCGGGTCGGTATCTTCATGGGCGGGAGGTGAATCAGATTGAATGATGATTAATCCGCCGATATACATCACAATCAGGATCAAACTATCCAATCCTACCCAACCAATTTTGATATCCAGATCCGAGATGACAAAGAAAATTGCCAGGCAGATCATCAAAATTGTGATGGATCCTGTGAGCGCATGGCGGCGAGCCACCTGTCGAAGGATACGCGTGCGAATATTTAGTAAACTCATCGACCCCAGGATGAACATGTTAAACATATTACTGCCAAACATATTTCCTGCAGCCAGGTTTGGAACTCCTTGCGAGATTGAGTTGATGGTGGTCAGGAGCTCGGGCAAAGAGGTGGCACCAGCCATAAGGATGATGCCGATCAACATCCCACCCAATTTTGTGCGAATGGCAATCACATCACCATATTCCGCTAATTTAATCGCGGAAAAGACAATGACGGCAGAATAAATAATGAATTCTACCCAGATCATCCAACACCATCCTTACTTGAGCGATTCTTTGGGATTCCATGAACACTATGGAGAGGCCATGAAACCAATACACCGGTGTTGGGATTATCCAAATTGCCTACAATACTCTCAGTCGCTTTCACACAGGCATCAATTAATTCCTGATTCTCAACAAAAGTAATCAGGGTCATATTTCCTTTTTCGGTACCGACAAGAATGGGTTGGAAATCGAAACGAAGAGGGAGATGCTTGCGTTGAGCGCGGCGGCGTTGAAAACCAGTACTCTCAATAATGGTAACTCCCTGAATGCCAGCTTTTTCCCAGGCATCTAATACTGCGTCTAATTTGTTAGGATCATCAAGAACGAACATAACTGTATACATATTTATCTCCTTTCAATGTCGTGCTGGCACAGAAAGGGGGGGAACCTCTGTGGTCACGAGGAAAAACAACTACACGTGGATAGAAACTGCGCATAGCCATTATTTTGACTGTTTGTTTATCGCGCTTTGAAACGCATGAAGTATACCGCAATTCCAAAGGCTATTGCAACGTTTAACGATTCTTTCTGTCCCATCATCGGCAGGTAAACGATTCGATCGGATAATTTTAGAATACCCGGATCAACTCCAGTTACTTCATTACCTACCACTAACAAAACTGGAATCAGAGGATCTGGCGGTGGATATTCAAAGAGGGGGATCGCATCAATCCCCCCTTCCAAACTCCAAATTTGAAAACCACTATTTTTCATATTCTCAACAGCAGTTTTTCCATTTTTGTGATATGTCCAGGGGACTGTGTATTCTGCTCCCAATCCTGTTTTTTTAATTTTTGGGTGATCAGGCGTAGGGCAGGTTCCGCATAGATGGACATGATTAATCTGCGCACCATCACAACTCCGAAACATCGCGCCAACATTAAATGTGCTACGGATATTATCCAGTAATACCTCAACCCTCGGTAATTTTGGATTTATTTGGGGCCGGTTTACTTTCGCAGATTGAAATCTAGGTTCAACTTCATGTAATGGGCTTTTACATGACGGGCATAAATTTGGATATTTTGTCGAAAGATCTACTGAGAAGCGGAACTTACATTCTGGATTTTGACACTCAAGAATAGTAAATTGCATGGACTTACTCCAAAAAAAGATTATTTAGATTTTAACGCAAAATCTATTTTGACCTAGCTAAATTAATTCATATGAAACTGAGGTTGTGATACACTATTTGAGGCAAATGATTTTATCTGGAGGAAAAAAATGGCGCTATTTGGTGGGGTGGAAGCTGGCGGAACAAAATTCGTATGTGTTGTGGGAAGTGGACCAGAAGATATTCGAAGAGAAGAAAGATTTCCCACGACAACTCCTCAAGAAACGATTGGGCGGATGATCGCTTTTTTTGAGAAAGCCCAAAATGAAATTGGTACTGGTATTGAGTCGTTTGGAGTAGCTTCGTTTGGACCTATTGATCTTGATATGCAATCGGCGACTTTTGGCTACATTACTTCTACTCCCAAACCCGGGTGGAAGAATACCGATCTCATTGGCCCATTAAAGGAAAAATTCTCGAAGCCTGTTGCTTTTGATACCGATGTAAATGGTGCAGCAATTGGTGAAGGAAAATGGGGTGCTGGAAAAGGACTATCTCAATTCATTTACATCACAATCGGGACTGGTGTTGGTGGGGGCGCAATCGTGAACGGAAAACCACTCCATGGCTTAATCCACCCTGAAATGGGGCATATGTTGCTCCCGCATGATTGGGAAATCGATCCATTTGAAGGACACTGCCCATTTCATGGGGATTGTTTTGAGGGAATGGCCAGCGGTCCCGCTTTAAAAGCTCGCTGGGGGGTACCGGCAGATACGTTGCCTGTAACTCACCCCGCTTGGGACCTGGAAGCCGACATTATTGCCAGCGCACTACAAAATTTGATCTGTGTGCTCTCTCCCGAGCGGATTATTCTGGGCGGTGGTGTTATGCAGCAAGCGCATTTATTCCCCCTTGTTCGGGTTAAAGTGATGCAAAAATTAAATGATTATGTTCAATCCCCCGCGATATTGCAGGCTATTGATCAATTTATCGTCCCCCCTGGGTTAGGGAATCAGGCCGGAATGTTGGGATCCATTGCTATGGCGCAAAATATGATCAATCCCTGATCGGTTTGCAGATGAATAGAAAAATGCAGGCAAGGTCGATCCTGCCTGCATTTTTGTTTTTAGGCATCAGAGATTATATTTTTGAAGCACGCTCTTGAATTGTGTTTAGCAAGGAAGTGAATGCGTCTGAAAAGGCGGAAACACCTTCTTTTTCCAATTGATCAGTGACTTGGTTTATTGAGATCCCTAAGGACTCAAGATCATTAAATACTGCTTGAGATTCATGCTGTGGAACATCAACGGTCAATTCTGCTTTTCCGTGGTCACGAAAAGCGTCCAGGGTTTGAGGGGGCATGGTATTGACTGTATATGGTCCAATCAACTCTTCCACGTAAATTACATCACGATAATCCGGATTCTTGGTGGATGTAGATGCCCAAAGCGGACGTTGGACTCGAGCGCCTTGTGTTTGAAGTTTTTCAAATCGCTCGCTGAAGAATTTGTCTTTAAATAATGTATACGCCAATCGCGCGTTGGCAATTGCGGCTTTTCCTTGGAGCGATTTGGCCTTTTCGGCATTTTCACCGGCCTGCGCGATGATCTCATCCAGGGTGGCGTCGATATTTGTGTCTACCCGAGAGACGAAGAAAGAGGCCACTGACGCGATTTTATCGATTGGAAGTCCACGAGCAGCGCGGTCTTCCAATCCGCTGATATAGGCTTCGATCACATCCGCGTATCGCTCTAAAGAAAAAATAAGGGTTACATTAACGTTTATTCCGGCTGCAATCGCCGCTCGGATGGCACCGATGCCTTCTTTGGTTGCCGGAATTTTGATACAGATATTAGGACGGTCAATCCATTTCCATAGACGCGTCGCTTCTGCAATAGTTCCCTGTTGGTCGTGAGCCAGATATGGACTGACTTCGATACTAACATAACCATCTAAAGCGTCTGTTTCAGAATACACATTTTTAAAAAGGTCCGCAGCAGTTCGAATATCTTCCACGGCCAGTTCGTAGAATATTTCTTCCGCTCCCAAGCCTTTTTTGGCCAATGGTTCTAAAGCGGTGTCATAATCATTGGATTTGGCAATGGCATTGTTAAAAATACT
>Ga0209269_1000596_pt1 | contig 31033 bp, 22 predicted proteins | sample MTBAKMMethaMetaG_FD_187455 | JGI IMG/M metagenome (GOLD analysis project Ga0209269, IMG submission 187455) | Enrichment culture microbial communities from Arthur Kill intertidal strait, New Jersey, USA, that are MTBE-degrading - MTBE-AKM (Arthur... | ecosystem: Environmental > Aquatic > Marine >... | reverse complement strand
CGGTCTTCCTTACCGGTCACACGGCGGTCATGGGGAGCGACGGGCTGGTGTACATTATGGGAGGAAGCTTCCTCGCCGGAAGGAACGCCTTCAACTCCGCGGAGAGCTCCTATGCCTATGACACCGTCGGCGGGACGTTCATCGAGCTTCCTGCTCTCTCGGAAACGTTCCGTTACGGAGGGGGCAGCGAGCTCGAGGACGGCAGGATCATGCTGTGGGGAGGGAACGATCAGGGACAGGGCGTACGATCGGTCCGCTCGCTGCAGGCCTGGGAGATGGATGTGGTGTTGAGCTCCGGCAGCGCAGCACAGGGCGGGAGCGTTTGGCTGAACATCACGTTACAGACCAACTTCGCCCCGGCGGGGCCGATGCAGGGCAAGGCGGTATTTACGGTTGGTGAGGTAAGCTACGCCGTGTACGACCTATACTCAGCGAGCGGATCGATGTGCCTCCCGATGTCGGTATCCGAGGACCTCCCCGCCGGAGAGTACTTGGTGGAGATCGTGGGATTGGGTTTGAACGAAGGGCAGGACTTCCAGGTCACGCCGATGCCACTGACCGTCACCGAGGCCTCTTCAGCAGACGAGCGATTGGACGAGCTGCGGGACCAGCTGAACGAGACGCAGGGCGAGCTGGCCGAGCTCAAGGATTCCATGGACGGGAAGATGGAGGCCTGGGTGGGCTACGCGCTTCTCGGACTGCTTGCGGTCGTTGCTGCAGTGCTGGTCCTGCAGATGGTGAGGAAGAGGTGAACTTCCGCTTCAGGGGTGGTAAGCAGAACGGCAAGGCTTATCTGGATTCGTCCGCATCATCGGCCTGGTGGAAAAGGATTTGGACGGCAGGACATTAAAGAGGAACAAGGGCAGGAAGCTGTCGGCCGTCCTGGCCGCAGCTCTTATCGCCTTAGTGCCTTTGGCAACAGTCTTAATAATCGTCCACGATACTGCCGCATCGATTCCAGACGGTTCCAGATATATATTCGAAGATCCTGTGATCGATGATGACTTGACGAGTTATTCAAGCAGTGTTGAGATTTTCTCCACTGGGATGGGGTCTTATGACAGGACCGGGCAAGGTTTGAAATGCAAGCTTTCTAGTCATCATGACTCTGTAGTACTCCAAATCTCGGATCCGATGGACGAGGCATCTGTATCCTTGGGTACGAGCGATTTTATTGTTCAGAAGAACGACAAGGCAAATGCCGTCTTCCGAATGTCCGATGACGATATCCGGGTGATCGTGTATTTCAGTATCGGTCTTTACAGTACAGGTGTGGAATATTTGGTGGATGATGGCCATGGGCAGGACGTCCGTTACGCCGACCTCTTTTTGGATCATCCAGACGATGCCGACCTTTTGGTCAAGGTAGGTGATGGTTATATCTTGACAGGCATCAACGGGATCGAGGATGAGCAATTATACCCTAGCCTCTTGAATTTTGCGTCAGACGGAATGCGGATCGAGATTAGTCCAGGCACTGATATGTACGAATGGCGAACAATGGCTTTGTTCAGCCTGCAGGTTGGGAAAGGAAGCGAATACAAATATCGGGATACGCTGCACAGGACGATAGTCCCCGACGGAATGGATTTCGCATTCTCCCTTCAAATGCATGCGGACCGAGCCTTCATCCCGCACTTCTACCTTATGGCCAATATTTCCCAGGAATATGGGCTGATGGGAACATACGATTGCTGGGCGAAGGGGAATCTGGAGCAATATGGTATGGATTCCCCCGAGTATGTTGCAGCTCTGCATGCCCTGCAGGATTCTGGTTGGGACATTGGAATACATGCCGCCGAACCAAGGTCTGTCAATAGGACCGGGGTGATCAGGGCGATCGAAACGATCAGTTCAGAGTTCGGTGATGTACGAACCTGGTCCGACCATGGTCAAAGACCACAGGACCTGGCATACTCCGGCATGGATGCGACTTCACAATACTACACCAAGGACCTGATCCAAGAGATAGGATGCGGCTGGATGAACGACCTGGACACCTCTCAAAGTTACCGTAACGATCTAAACCTAGTCGGATTGAACTACACAGCGAGCGGCTATGAAGGCATCCCGACATTCAGAGTGAGCAAGCAGCAGGTGTATTCGTTGTTCATCGAGCCTGGAAGGCAAGATAATATGACCAGCTGGTTGAGAGCCTTGAGCTCCAATCGCGCGGTGATCATGAACCACGATTATCTAGCCTATTTCTTCTGCGTCTCAATGAATGGGAGTTCGTATAGCGCGTTGCCCGCTCATTACGGAATCCTGGAGACACCATGGAAAGAGTTGGCTCCCAAGACCGATTTCCAGAACTGTACCTGGTACCCAGATTCCAATTTCATTGACATGCTGGAGTCCTTCCGTGACAGGTCGGTATGGTTCGCCTCGGTGCGGGACGTGTACGACCGCTCCTGCCTGGTTCAGAACGTCGAGATCGAAGAGAACGAGACGCACGTGACCATCTTCAACAAGAACCAGCAAAGAGTCACGGGGCTAACCTTCTTCACCAGAGGTGCGCCAGATTACCATCTTACCGGCGATGTCCCGTTCACTGTCGGTATGGGAACCGGTGGATCTTGGCATTTCATATTCGATCTCGAACCGGGCCAAGTGATCATACTCGAGAAAAGGACGATCGACGAGGGATATCAGGCACCCTACCAAAGCTCGGAGATTCTACTATCGGTCGTTCAAAGTCGAATCGATAATTGATCTGGCCTTTTCCATAGCGTTTCGAGACTTCTCCTCCAAATGCGCTGGATGGAGCAGGATCTCCTTCAGTCTGGCGACGTCCACATCAGTATCTCCGGAAATTGGGATGCAGCAGCTCTCGTCCACGAACTCGGGGACCGCGTCGATCATCGAAACCATCGGCACGATGCCCTGGGCCATTCCTTCAAGCAAAAGCGCGCAATTGGCGTCCCTCTTCAAAGGCATGATCATCACCGTATGTCTAGCCAAGAGCCTCACTCTATCTCTCGAGGAGCGGCATTCCCGCACTATCGTGGCGTTCTTAACTCCCTTCAGGTCCTGTGATTGCCGCACTGCTTTGCTCCAATCGCCGTAGACCGTGATCGGCACCCGTTTTAGGAAAGGATCTTCGGCGATGGCTTGGACGAGTCTCTTCAAAATATCCATGTCCATCTCGGCTCCCCAATGTGGTTTGGCCACGATCACTTTCGGTTCGCCATTCCGGTTCCCTCTGTCCACGAACTCCATTTCAGGTATGGTGCGAACGATCCTACATCGCTCTCCAAGTTCCACTCCTGTCATACTTTGCATGCTCTTCGCAAGATGATCGGAAGCGAATACGAAACTGGCGCCATGATACCTGAACAGGCTCGTCCATTCATCCTCTCTCAGTTGTTCCTCCACCGGCATTCGTTGATGGCGCCCTTCCGGTGAATCTCTGCCGAACAGGGCAAGGTCCGCCTCAGGGCCGTATACCCATATCTCTACTGGTATGGAAGCGTTCACTTCTTCATAGGCTGCTAGCATGGCTCGGTTGATGAGATGGAACTCGACTTTCCCGTATTGTTCCGAAAGCGCCCGCTCCAGGTCTCTGGGGCTGAGGGAAGCGACCTCCACCCCATCTATATCATAGTAAGTCGTGGAGGACGAAGTGCAGGCGACATCGCATGGTCTACCCCGCATATTTAAAAAATGAAGGTACGGCGCTCTGAATGGCTGGGTCGATCTGGGGTATCTTCCGAAGACCCTCAACAGGTCATGGTGGGTGATGAAGCCATTTCTGCCTTCCCCGATCCATTCTGCTATCTTGTCAACATCATACCCGTGGTCTAGCGCCGGCTCCTCCTCTCGCCAATCTATATCTTCCACCCAGTCGGCGATGTAGTTGAAGCGGTCAACAGACAGATTGACGGCGCCATTAACGGCGACGTCCCTATCGCCGACCAATTCCAACAGTAATTTACGATATAGGCTTCGACCCACGATCGCCCTTCTCCACTGGACGTGGTCGACGAACCTATATTCATATCCTTCAAACATCAGACGACGGTCTCCACCCCGTGAATAGGTGGCTTTTCCCACGACTTGGGAACCGCTCCATTTACCGGCCAGGGCTAGGTCATGCAGGTAATCAGGACCGTAGGTGTCCGAAGGGCACATGTAGGACACGTAATCGCCCTCCACACGAGTCCCTTCGACCAAGGGCGCTGCACATCCGTCATCGCAAGTGAGGTTAGGAGGAAGGATGAGATAAAGGCGTTCAGGTCTATGCGTCTGGCCCTTAAAGTTCCTCAGTGTCTTGTCGAGCTCATCAGCGTCCCGCGGATCGGAGATTACTGAAACAGAGGGCAACCCGTTGTCAAGTCTAGCGCCGAATACCTTTTCAACGATGGTCCGCAGGCGATGGCCATAGGTATGTTGGGACATGACCTTCCTCAGACCGACCAATCGATAAATGTCCCTAAGCTCCTCGTCCATCTTCAAACGGCGCATCTCATCGAACATAAGGTCCATGTCATCGGTGCTAATGGTGAGGTCGCCCAGGTAGTTACGCAATCCCCGGGAATAGTTGCCGATGACCACGGTGTTCGAGGCCAGTAGTTCCAGTGCGCGCCTCGAGAACATGGTCTGAGAATTGAGGACAGAGTTCATGTTCAGGCCATAATAATAGCCCTTGTAAGCCCGATCGATATCAGTAGGGTCCAAGGTTCCCACGATCAGGTGCGAGAACCGCTCCGGAAAGGTCAATCTCTCATCCCTGGTGTTCATGTAGCGGTCGAATATCTCGACCTTGCCCAATCCGGATAAGGTCCTGACCATCCTAGAAAACGTCCTGTTCCTCTCCATCTGCTTGGCGTAATAGGACCCGGCGAAACAGAATGCATCTGCGCGCTCGTACGTTTCGATGGGATTATGGATCGCCGGCTGAGCGGCGAACGGTAAAAGATACACCCGACCGCCCCTCATCACTTCCAGATAGTTCTGTATCTTGTCCGCGTCTGTGGTGAAGACGACATCGAAAAGCTCGGCCGCCCGAATAAACGTCTCGAAATGTTTAGGGTCTTCCTTGTTCCAAAAGACCGTCGGAATCCCTCGTTTGCGGCAGTAGACGATGAGTTCAATCAATTCAGGGCTGACGATGGACACCTTCCATTTCCACGACTCGTCCAATCCTTCCCAGGCTGATTCAACGAGGAGCATGTGCGGTCTGAACTCTTCGATCCTTTCCTTCCAATCGACAGTGCTCAAAGGAAGCAAATCGCACTCGAACGAGAATGACAGGTGCGAAAAACGGTCCAGGATGCTGGCCACCCGCAGGTCGGACATTCTTCTAACATCATTGGGCAGAGGGAACTTGTCCAACGTTCTGGCATGAGCTTGGGGGACAAGGTGCCGCACGGATCGCATGGAACCCCTGACGAACCAGGGCTTGTTGCGCATCACGCCGATGATGTGCAGAGCCTTCCCGCCCGTGCCCGCCATCCACATCAGCCCACGGCCGAAGACCGAGTCTGCAATCGCCCCCATGTTATAGCGGGCATAAAGACGATAATAGATGGACACCAGGCTGATCAAGAACCCGGTTTTCGGCATCTCGCTAACAATCGATTGAACGAATATAAACCCATGGTTCAGAAGTCTATGCCATCGTGCCCCTTCAGCTCACGGGTGCCAAGGGCAAAGTTGAACTCATCCAGACAAAGGCATTTCCTTCGAGTCTGAGACGCTTCACCCTCCCACAGCCATTCAGCCTCCGTCCTGCCCACTTTCGACGGATCAATCATCAAGGCACGAGGTTGTACTTCATCCACCCACCGGAACTGGTGACCATCGTCGCGCAGCACATCTCCTTCATAATGGCTTAGCTTGGTGACCATTTCCGCGTCCGAATAGAAGAACGCCAAAGCCATGTCCAAGATGAAGTGTTCACCGTGAAAATCGGAACCGTCCATCCGGATGACGAGCGCTCTTTCGCCAATGGCCCGATTCCACAAGGCTCCGGTATCCTTCCGCTCGATAACGACCAGCTCCAAATCATCGTAAGCTTGGCGATTGATCACAGGGGATAGCCTATTCAATTCCACACGATCCCGACAAAGACAGATTACCTTCCTGGTCTTTTTATCGTTCGGATGGTCAACGCATTCATTGAGCAGGACGTTGACCCGGTCGAGGATGGTGTGGTGAAGCATCACCTCGCGCAACGCCCTTTGTCGCAGCACCCGATAAGAAGCTTCGTCCGACCTCAGTTCGTCAAATCTCCTTTTTAGTACACTCTCGTCGTTCGAATGGATAACCTGGTCATCGAACAGATTGCGGATGGCTTCTGAATAATTGCTCAGCACCGGTGTGTTACAGGCCATAAGCTCGAAGACCCTCCGCGCCAGCATGGTAGGGGAATCCGTCACGCTGTTGATGTTGAGGCCGAAACGGTAACCTTTGTATGCTCTCAGAATTTCCTGGCCCTCGAGCCTCCCCTTGATGATGCCTCGATATTTCTTAGGGAATGAATAACGAGGATCGGTGGTCCCAAAGTTGCGGTCGAAGACATCCAGATCTTTACCCAGAACTCCCGCCAATCTCTCGAAAAAAGCGTTCCTCTCCGGATAGAACGTTATCCAGGAACCGGCGAAGGACACCCTGTCGAGCCTTTCCCTTGTAATCTCCACAGGATTGAAGAGGGAGGTCTGTGCGGCGAACGGCAATACCTTGGCTTCCTTGCCTCTCTCACGATATTTCGGTACGCAGTTCAAGTCGGTCGTGAAGATGTGGTCGAACTCCAATGCCATCTCAATGAATTCATCGAAGTGAGCAGGGTCCTCCTTGTTCCAGAACGCGGTGGGGATGCCGTTCTCCTTGCAAAGTCTTACTATCCTCCTTAATAACTCCCTCTCCTTGGAATTATATTCAAAGGCCACACTTCCCCAGCTTCCTCCGCTTCCTTTCCAAAACGATTCCACCAAGAGGAGGTCCACACATTCTACGAAGGGTTCGAACCACCGGTCCGGATGGATGGGAACGAGCCTAAGCTCATCCCCCAATTGCTGCTCGGTGAACTCGTCCAGGATGCAGGCAACCCTCAGTTCTTCTTTTCTATGCGGCTTAAGGTCCCTCGCTGGCAATGGGTTGTTAAAATTTTCACCTGTTCTACGCAGTAAGATCTTAAGTTCGCCGTTGGAAAGGGCCCTTTTGACACCCCTCTTGACACGGCGGTACGGGTTCATATGAGGTCCTATCCGGTCATCCACTTCCCAACAGGAATGTAGAGAATCCGGCTTTTTGGAAGGCTTCGAAATCGATGCCGTTCTTGGTGTCCAGCACGATCTTGTTCCTCATCATGGCGCCAAGCTTGTCAACGTTGCATGATTTGAACTTCTCATGATTGACCAGGAAGAGGATGAGATCGCTGTCCTTCACCGCTTCCTCCAAACTTTGGGTCTGCCCCCTAACCAGGTCTTTCCTCACCCAGGGATCATAGGCCGCGTAGTCTATTCCCTCACGGGCCAGTATGTCGCAGACGGTGACGGAAGGGCTTTCCCGCACATCGTCAATGTTCGCCTTGAAGGTCAGTCCGAGCACTGCCACTTTAGGCCTTGGCGCCTTGACGCTCTTCAATATGGTCTTCACCTTTTCCACCGTGAACTCAGGCATCGCATCGTTGGTGGTCCGGGCGAGCTTGACCATCTTCATGATATCCGGAGCGGCGTTGACCAGGAACCAGGGGTCAACAGCTATGCAGTGCCCACCCACGCCCGGACCGGGCTGGTGGACGTTCACCCTGGGATGGTGGTTAGCATACTCGATGACCTTCCATACGTTAACGCCCACTCTCTCGGAGAGGATGGCGAACTCATTGGCCAGAGCGATGTTGACATCGCGGTAGGTATTCTCCATGAGTTTGACCATCTCGGCAGTGGTGCAGTCAGTCTTCAGCAACTCACCGGCGGTCATGTGTTTATAGATCTCATATGCACGCTGAGTGGATGATTCGTCAAAGCCCCCTATGACCCGGTCATTGTGCTCAAGTTCGTAAAAGAGCTTACCCGGTATGGCTTTCTCCGGGGCATGCGCGAGGTCTATGTCTTTTCCAGGGAAGAGGCCGGTCTCTGAGACCAAACCACCGATCACGTCCCTGGTGGTTCCAGGCGGTACAGTGGATTCCAGCACTATCATATCCCCCTTCTTGAGGATGGGCAAGATGCACCTCGTGGCCGAGACGACGTAAGCTAGGTCGGTCTCCTTGGTCACATGGTTGACGGGGGTCGGTACCGCTATTATGTAGACATCGCTGACGACCGGCTTTTCGAAGGCTTTCAGATTTCCCGATTCGACGGCCTTAGCCAATCGTTCCCTCAATTCCGGCTCCTCAATTAACGGTTTTTTATCATTGATGGCGCTGATAATTTTTGGGTTGATGTCGCATCCTCGGACCTGGAATCCAGAATTTGCAAAAACTATGGAGGTAGGCAATCCTATGTAACCCATCCCAATTACGCAGATCGTTGGTTTACTCATTCGCCACCCTTCTCGAGCTTTCTGATTATCTCACCGAGAAATGGGGATGCAGTAATATATCTTTCTAGACCCAGACCGGCTCTCGGCTGCGAGATATCTGTCAAGTTCGAAGGTTGGGCAGGAACTCAGTAATCAAGGGTGGCGAATTTTGTTTATCAATTTCCACATTTTCATGAGGAGAATTCCAGATTTTGACCTTTCGTACATTGATATCTTTGTGAGCAGCTTCCTACGTTCCTGGTCCAACTTAGCGTATTCTTTCAGAATGCGTTTTTCCTCTTTGAGTTCGTTCGCGGCATGTTCGGAAATTTTATTGATGATCGAGAGCTGTTCATCCAATTCCGCCCTTTGCCTATCGATCAACTGGTGCGACCTAGAGAGGTCCCCGTGTGCGGAGGCGAGCTTTTCTTCTAGGTTCGACATCTTACCTCTGAGCAACACCTCCGCACTCGAGGAAGATCTATACTGTCCGTTCAACTCCTCGACCTTCATCGATAATTTGGAGTTCTCAAAGCTTATCCTTTCGACCATTCCATTGAGCCTCCCCGTCTCCTCGGTCAACCTGGAAATCTCGGACCTCAGACTCTGAAGGAGCTTCAGCTCATTTTCGCACATATGCAGAGCATCGCCCATCCTGGTCAATTCAAGATTTGCATTTTCCAAATCCTTGAGTGTTTTCGATAGGACCTCCTCAGCACTCCTCAGTTTGCCTTCGAGTTCGTTCTTCAAAGATTTTCCAGCATTGACCTCATCGGCCAGATCAGCCTGCGATCTAGCCAATCTTTCCTGGAGGGCTCCAATATCAACCGCGTCTACGATGGACTTTTTTGAAAGGGCCTGGTGGTCGGCCACAGCTGCTCGCATCTTCGCGGATGCTTCGGCCAGCTTTTCGGAGAGGTCCCTTTCTCTCTCGAGCATGCTCTGCTCGATCCAATCGAGTTTCTCCATCAGTCCCGGATCATCGATCCTCCGGGTGCTCGAAGGAAGGTCCCAGGAAAGGCAAAGCCAGTAGCCTTTCCCTCCCTTTATTAGATAACGATCTGATAGGACCATGCGCTGAGATAAGTAAAGGAGCAGTTTTGTCCCGTAGTAGGTTCGCTTGTGATCAGCCGCATCATTGATACCGAAAGGGACCGATATCAACAACCGTCCTCCAGGGTTCAGGAGGCCGATCGCCTTGTCCAGGGCCCTCTGCGGGAAGACCAGATGCTCGATGAGCTCCGACAGAACGACAGTGTCATATCGCCTTTCCACCTCCAGCTCAAAGAAGTCAGCGACCGTGAAGCGGACGCGATCCCTCACCAGCCCTTCTTCTTGGGCTAGCTTATCGTTTGCGTATGAGATCGCCTCTTCATCGATGTCAACCCCATCCACCTTCTTCCCCTCCCTTGCTAAAATTATGGGTAGGATGCCCTGGGAACATCCGATGTCGAGGACCGAGTTACCTACCACCCTTTCGGATATCCAATGTATCCTGGCCCTGGTCGTGATGGCTAAGGGTTCGCCCATGGCGCCAAGATAGGCCTCATATACCCGGTCACCGATCCTTTCGCTCAAAAGCCCAACCCCGCGCAGTTCACAAACGAATGATTGACGCACATATTAACCATTGTTCCTCAGCGACCTGGCTCATATTCCCGTTGCCCCGCTCACACATTCGAAGCGCTTTCTGACCATCTTCTTGTACAAGGGATCCGTCATGGCCAACCATTGGGCGTATATCGATTCAACGCTATGCTCAGATGCGAATCTTTCCCGATAATCACTCAGCTCCGCAATCTTGGAATCAAACCCGGACTGGGCGGCTATGATCATATGGGCTGCCTCCTCGACCGTATGGAACAGGTCAAGGCCAGGATATACTCGTCCCGCACCTTCCCAGTCCCTCAGAATCGGGATCGAACCCGCCATCAGGGCTTCTCCTACGCTCTGGTGCGATCCCTCGAGGTCGCTCGAGGAGATTATGAAACCGACCTGGCCATAGAATGTTCCCATGTCCTCTCCGAACGGGGAGTATGTGACACGGTCCTTCCAAGGAGCGGATTCGATCATTAACCTCAGATCGGCATAGTACTGCATCTCTTCCTTGTTGGCAGCAAGCCAGGGCAGTTCCTCCGGCTTCTTCCCCTTTATGAGCATCCGGCTGCGGTGATCGTTCTCCCAAACTCTATCAAAGATCTCGAAGGCCATTTTTGGGTTCTTCAATTTCGGGACCATCCCCACCATGCCGATGGAATAAGCCCTTTCAGGGTCGTAAACAGATGGCATAATCCGGTCGCCTTCTATGTAATTGTCGATCCGTACGCATTTGCCCGGGTCCAGTCCTGTCAGGGCGATGTATTGTTCCATCGTATGAGGGGCGATGAAGATCATCCGATCCACCCTCTCAAATTTGGTTTGCTCATGGTATCTGGTGGTCAGTTCCTGCCTGTGCATCCTCGCCACTAGCACTTGGTTGTCACGTTTGTTCTTGGAGTAGTATGCCAGGTTACCGAGCGCCCACTCGCAGACGATTATGTCCGCCCAGTTTATGCATTGCTTGGACCATTTTGGGTCATGGCTATTGTGGCCCTGCCAAAGGTCGATTCGTATCTCATAGTCTGGGTTCGACCGGAAGCGTTCGATAATCTGATTAATGAACTTGAGGTCATGGCCAACGAATACGATCTTCCTCCGCGAGCTGCGTGACACTCCTACGATGGGCTGTTCGAGAAGCTCCCGTGATGCCGAATCGATCCTCGTCCAGTCATAGATGTTCAAAGAATCTATCGTTCCAGTTCCCGATCCCTCGATCCTGAATCCCATCTTAACACTCTTGGCGCCAGGGACCGGGTCCACCCTGGTCACAGTGTTCAAAGGCACATCTACATGAGTGATCTTGACCCGGTTTTCATCATTGAAAACTATGACCATCTTGAACTTGAAACCCACACTTCCATTTAACTGGACCTCACATCCGTTCTTTCCAAGCAGCATATTTCTCAAACGGTCGTCCTCAAAATACAGCATTCGGTGGGCCGTACCTTGGCTGGCCGAAAAGATGGTTATCGACCCTCCTTCTTTCCTCACTTCTAGGTCAGGTACCTTCTTGGTGTACTTGGAAATCGCTGTCGCTGCCAACCGAACCACCCCGTCGCTTTCTATCGCGGAGTGGATGGATTCGGACCAATCAATAAGTGAATGCCAGGACACCCCAGTGGCGATCCCCGGCAGATCATCCACCTCCGGGTGGGTTCCATCCCTGCAATAATTGAACTCATCTATGGAAAACGCAGGCGCAGAAATCCGTCCTTCTAGTTCTAGAAGGGCTTCAGGCCCCAGGTCCTTCAAAGAGTCCCACCTGACCATGGCCGAACGTCTATCCAATCCATCAACGATGCGGTATCTTAGATGGCCGTTTTCGAGCTTGGCGCGATCACCTAAGGATCTGTGGTATGCGGCTTTCCCTACCACGTCCATCCCCGCGTAACCGGTAGCCAAAGCCAGGTCGAGAAGGTAATTCGAGCCATAATGGTCTCTGGGATTGAACCAGGCAATCCAGCCGTTCGCTCCCTCTGATTTTATCAATTCTTGTTTCAGGGAGTTACTATCGACGAACTTTATCCGGTCATCATCCAAATGTCTCACGAGGGACAGATCGCAAACGACCAGCATCCTCGTTCCTCCAAGGCACTGTCTCTGATAGCTTTCGATGACCGATTCTAAGTCGCGCTGAGAAGAGGCTTCGGTGAGCACGGTCACCTCGGCGAAGTTTCTCTCGAGGTCTTTGTCCAAGGATTTCTCTACCACATACCTGAGCCTTTCTTCGTAGGTGTGTTCGACCAAGGTCTTTCTCAGGCCGACCAGTTTCATCTTCCTCAACCTCGCATCGTCGGACAAGAGGTCTTCGAGGCGTCGCTTGATCTCGGCGGGATCATCGGAGGATGCTGTGAGGTCTCCGAAGAGGTTGATCACACCAAGAGAATAGTTGCCAACTACAAAGGTGTTCGAGGCCATCAGCTCGAAGACCCTCCTCGCGAACATGGTAGGGGAGTACTTAATTGAATTCAGATTGATCCCGAAATCCCAGCCCTTGTAAGCATCCTCAATCCGCTCTGCCGGTAATGAACCAACGATGTACTTTTGGAACCGGTTCGGGAACTCGTAGATGGGGTCGGTCGAGCCGAAGTTACGGTCATAGATCGTTAGTTCCAGACCAAGACCTTCGACTGTGCTCATGATGTTTACGAAATCGCTCTGTCGCTCGATATGACGGTTCCTATAGAAAGACCCAGCAAAATTGAATCCTCGTTTGCGCTCCATCCTCTCTATAGGATTGTTGACCAACGGTTGTGCAGCGAAGGGCAAAAGGAATACCGAGTCCGACCCTAGACCGGCGCGATATCTGGGAATGCAGGCCGCATCGGTGGTGAACACGTATTCGAAGAGCGACGCTGTCGGCAGGAACCTCTCGAAATGGACGGGATCCTCTTTATTCCAGAATACAGTAGGTATTCCGGAGGATTTACAATACTTGGTCAGCTCTCGGATCTCATCGGACACCCTGGACACCATGTATTCCCAGGATCTCCTCGTTCCTGCCCAAGCAGACTCGACCAGGAGGATGTGCGGAGAGAAGTCCTCGATTTCCGACTTCCAATCCTCTGGGTTGAGCTGTAACAGGTTGCACTCAGGTCTAAGACTATTGAATGAGAATTCATCGAGGATGCAGGCGATCCTGAGGTCCTTGACCCTCTTCAAGGACGATATGGTGGTCTCCTCAACGCTCTCGTCCAAGGGGGCACTGCCTTTGGCTCTGTTGACCAGCAACGTCAATTCCTTCAGCGTGGAATTGATGCGGTCCATCTCTCGGTTCACGTCGAACCCCTCCGTCATCTTTGCTGGTGAGGTCGAGCCTTTAGGGAACGTCGTGAGAAGAGGTTGAAGGTAGTTCTTTCCAACCTCGCTGAAGGTGAATCGGCTGCTCATCTCATAACTGGTCATGGCTGCGCTGGAATAGACGTCGGGATCGTTCAAAGCCATGAGGACCTTCTGTTTGAACTCATCATAAGAATTGGCGAAGAGGGGGTAGTCCTTTCCAAGCACGCTCTCATTGATGGGGTTCCGGTTGGCGATAACCGGTTTTCCCTCGATACCGTATTCTAGCATTTTGGTGGACACTTCTGGAACGGAATCAAGGGAATCCTTGCGCCAGACTAGGCCCACATCGCCCTTGGCCACGATTTCCATGGTGGAAGTCCGGTCCAATCCTCTGTGCCAGGTAACGGATCGGGAATTCTCTAGTCGATCCTTGACCGCGTTCAGGTATTCTTCGGTGGCGTTTTCTTTCGAGACCTTGTCACCCACAAAATCGAGATGCAGGGAGGGATGGTCGATTCCAAGTTCCTCGATAGCCTCGATCATCTCCAACGAGTTATAGGCGAATTTTATCTGCCCAGTGTACACCAATCGGTTGGAGGTGTTTCTGAATGATCCGAACTCCTGGCCATCCGGTATCATGGGAGGAAGGATGAATATCTTGGATGGGTCGACCCCGTTTTCAATTAACAATTCCTTCGTCCGTTCTGTCTGTACAAGGAGGCGTGCGCAATTTTTTGCGATCCTATCATTGTCGGATCGCACTGCCTTTTCTTCTTCAGGGGTTTTTGCCTGCGCCCAAATCACGTAGGGAACAAGGAGATCCTTCGCCCATTCCGATGATGAAAGGGCCAAATTGACCTTCTGTCCGCGGACCAAGACAAACGAGGGTTTCGACTCATTAACCAAAGCTCCCAGCACTACCGCCGCATCGTCCGGTGACAGAGTGGCCAGTCTGATTGTCCTGGAGTTGAGAAGGTCTCGAAATCGCTGGAATGGATCGATCAATCGGAAGGTAGTGTCGTTCAAAATGTCGCCTAGGACCACATCCCGCTCAAGAGGTTTTTTCAGAACGAGGTCTATGGTATCGATGCCGCTCATCTTTAGGACCTTGAGGAGAGAGGTCACCCAGATCGATGAACCATCGATGACGTTCATATCTACATCACCGTAGACCAGGACCCTTCGCTTGACCTCCGGTTCGAGCGGGTTCATGTTCAAATCATCCTCGGTGATTCTCTAAGCTGTTTATCCATCGATCTCAATCCAGGTAATATTTCACAGCAATATCCGATATCTTTACCACACCTTTGAAGCCGATCAACCTGATCGCGATCTTGAAATAGCTAGCTTTGAGCGATTTATATGTGTGCACCTCGAATCGGTGGGGAGCCCCATCCATCTTGCGACTTACGCTGGTTGAAGAGACGCGATCGGATTCGTCATATTGCATGAATATCACTTCGGTCACTGGTGTCCCCTCTCCCTGGACAAGTTCCACCGTGGCTTCTATGACGATTTCATGGGCTATCCGGGGCATCGTGCATTTATCTTTAGCCTTCGCCGGCTCTCGGAAGCCCCCGTCATAAAGCTGAATGTAGTTGGGCGCGTCCGGTTGGTCGACTGTCACTATCACGCATCCATGCCCTGTTTCGATGGACTTCGTTTTCCCGGCTGATCCGAAATCATGGTAATCGATCGGCGTCGATAGCCAGTTCTGTTCCTTGAGCCCCACGAGATATCGATAATCCTTCTTCAGCTCGCAATAGGATTCCGTCAATCGCCTTATCGAATCCGACAGCCCGTCTGCCGGCGCCTCCAGGCATAGGATGGCCGACCACAACTCCTCCATCTTGTGCGCGCTGTGGACGTTGGACCTGATTATCTCATGATTCATTCTCCTCTCATTCTCAGAAACTTGAGAGAACTCTTGGAAGCTCAAATTGGCGATTTCAGTCGCATTGTGCACAGCCAATCCAAGTTCGTCTTTAAGGAAATCGTAGGCGATCGAATTCGCAGGAACAAAGACCTTGCATCCGAAGTCGAGCAGTCCATAGATATTGCCCAAGCCATGCATATGGTCGAAATTGAAAATGGCAGCATCCATCCCGCTAAGGAATTTGGCGTAATCAGAAGGAGGCATCGGGTCTGTGACTGGTATGAATTTCTCCCCGAACAGCTTCAGACCGTGCTCCCTGACCTTCTTGGCATAATCCTCGCTTCCCGATGAGATGACCCCATATATCTGGACGTTCTCATCTTTGAATTTCATCAGACTGTTGAGAATTTCGATGCTTTTTGAGGACGGTCTCGCAGAGTGCCCAACCTGGATTCTGAAACTGTCGTTCTTCGAGGTTCGCACTTCGGTCTCGACGAACTCCAACCCCATGGGGGTGGGGCCGATTATGATCCTTCTCCTCTCCCCCCGGGCGCCATACTTCTTCACGGCCATGTCATACTCGACCTGCGAATTGGTGGACACCATGCTGAATTCGGGGATGAGCTGCTTCCTCAGGGTCTCCAGAGGTTCCACTTGGTGATAGTATAGGTCTGCGCCCCATATCATCCAGTTCACTTTAGGTAAGATATGGCGATTCTCATGTAGAAGCTTTAGAGAGTTCAAGGTCAAAGCATAAACATGGATGCGTTCGGCGAGGTTCAGGTCCTTTATCAACATTTTCCATTTAGCCTCGCTGTCCACATAGACATAATTTCGGGGAGGCTGGCTCTGCATCACGTTCTTCCTCCCCTTCTCCCCGATTAGGTAAAAAACGTTCGTCCGTTCTCCGAACCTCTCATTGATGAAGTCAACAATCTTCCGCTCTGCAAGAATCCCGTACAGGAGGTGAACGTTCAACGCCAAATCAATTCACCCCTTGAAAGAGGTCAGATACCAGTCGATCGTCTTCCTTATCCCATCTTCAAAATTCATCTGAGGGGTCCACCCTAAGGACTCCTTAATCATTGTTGAATCAATGGCGTACCTCAAGTCATGACCCGGCCTATCCTTGACGAATTCAATGAGGCCTTCCGGCTTGTCCAGTTCTCGGAGGATTAGCTTAACAATTTCGATGTTCCTTCTTTCACAGTTACCGCCGACATTGTAGACATGGCCATCACGCCCTTCCCTCATGATGACATCGATGGCATTGCAATGGTCCTCCGCATATATCCAGTCACGGACATTCTCGCCCTTGCCATATACGGGTATCTTCTTTCCATAGGCAGCATTGTGGATGGTCTTGGGGATCAACTTCTCCAAGTTCTGGTGCGGTCCATAGTTGTTTGAGCATCTGGATATCGTTATCGGAAGTCCATACGTCCGGTGGTATGCCAAGCAGAGTAAGTCAGCTGCAGTCTTCGATGCGGAGTATGGTGAGGAAGGTCTCAAAGGAGATTCTTCGGTGAACTTTATGTCCGGCCGGTTAAGAGGCAGGTCTCCATACACCTCATCTGTCGATACCTGATGCATCCGTTCGACACCAAATTTCCGGCAAGTGTCCAGAAGGATGGAAGTGCCGATGATGTTGGTTTTCAGGAAGAGTTCTGGGTTTTCGATGGAATTGTCCACATGGGATTCCGCGGCGAAGTTCACCACTAGATCGAACCCATATTCCTTAAATGCTTTTTCAACGAACGGTCGATCGCAGATGTCGCCCATAAGAAGGGTCGCTAAACCGTCATCCACCAATGGCTGCAGACCTTTCGTGTCAGCCGCATAGGTCAGCTTGTCCAGAATGAACAGCTCATCATTGGGGTGGTGTTCAATCTGGCCTTTTACGAAGTTCAGACCGATGAAGCCGGCCCCACCGCTGATCAGGATTTTCATCTCTAGGACCCCATAATCATTTTGATGCTGTCGCAGATCGCATCCACATCCTCCAACTCAAGATCGTAGTATAGGGGAAGCTGCAGAATGTTCTCGGAAATGTGTCTAGCCACAGGGACCGGCTGGGTCTCAAACCTGTTCCTGACCGCCGAGAAATCGCTACACAACGGATGGAAGTATTTCTTGGTCTCGATCCCTTTCTCCAGCAACTTTAGGAATAAAGCATCCCTGTCCACCGGAGGATTCTTCAACAAGATTGAGAAGTATGAATAGTTAGATCGAACCCCTTCAATCTCCGCGGTTATCTGGGTGAATCTATTCCCAGATAGATGCTTCCGATACCGCTCGACAAGTGACTTGCGCCTCTTAATTATCTCATCGAAATGGGAAAGGTTGATCAGTCCCATCGCCGCGGAGAACTCGTTCATCTTGCCATTCGTGCCAACGAACGGAGCATCGTTCTTCTCATCCAGGCCGAAGTTTTTGATGGACTCCAATCTTTTTTTCATCGTTCCATCGAAAAAGGTCAGAACCCCTCCTTCCACGGAATTGATGACCTTGGTGGCATGGAGGGAGAACATCGATGCGTCTCCATGATGCGATATGTCCACGCCCGAAACACGAACACCTATGGCGTGAGCAGCATCATAAATCACCCTGAGGCCGTATCGGTCTGCTATCCTCTGGATTTCATCCATTCTACAAGGGGACCCGAAGACATGCACTGCCAATATAGCCGAGGTATCCGGCGCAATCAGGTCCTCAATCTTATTCGGATCAATATTGTAGTGTTCGCGTTCTACGTCCGCGAATATTGGTCGCAATCCGTTTGAAAGGATGGCCTGGGTCGTCGAGCTGAATGTGAAGGGGGTGGTGATGACGCTCCCCTTAAGGTCAAAGGCCTTGATGGCCATGTCCAGAGCGATATGACCGTTTACCGTGAGGACCAGGTTGGGGTTCGACATGAAATGGGACAGTGCTTCCTCGAACTGCTGGTGCATGGGGCCGTTGTTGGTAAGGTAGTGTGAATCCCAGATCGGGCCCACTGTCCTGATGAACTCATCGAAATCTGGGAGGTACGGCCTGTTCACTCGGATCTTCCTGCTCTCTTTCATGGAGGTCACTGATGCTCTCTCGTCAGGCTGAGAAGATATCGCCCATAGTCGTTCTTGCTCAAGGCCTTCGCTTTCTCCTCAACCTTCTCCCTGGATATCCAGCCGTTATGATATGCGATCTCTTCCAGGCATGCCACCTGCATCCCTTGTCTCTTCTCTACGGACTCGATGAATGTTGAAGCCTGAGTCAAACCTTCGAAGGTTCCCATGTCCAACCAAGCCATCCCCCGTCCCCACTGGATGACTTTGAGGTTTCCCTCATCAAGATATTGCTGATTCACGTCGGTGATCTCCAGCTCTCCTCTCCAAGATGGTTTGACACGTTTAGCTTTCTTAGCAGCGCTTCTATCGTAGAAATACAATCCAGGGACGGCGAAGCGAGACCTGGGTTCCTTGGGTTTCTCCTCCAATGACAGCGCCTTACCGTTGATATCGAACTCAACGACTCCGAAATCGGATGGATTCCTTACCGGGTAGGCGAAAATCAATGCCCCACCCGTTATTTTCGCGGCTTCCTTCAACATCGAGACCAGGCCGTGTCCGAAGAACACGTTGTCCCCCAGGATTAGAGCGCAAGGCCCGTCCTTCACAAAATTTTCGGCTATGATTAACGCCTGGGCGATGCCTGCTGGTCTATCCTGGATCGCATATTCTATCGAGATTCCAAAATCGGATCCGTCCCCCAGCAACCTCTTGTAGGAATCTACATCGTCGGGGGTGGTAATCAGCATTATGTCCTTGATGCCAGCCAGCATTAGCGTGGAGATCGGGTAATAGATCATCGGTTTATCGTAAATCGGCAGAAGATGCTTGTTCACCGCTTTCGTTATCGGGTGCAATCTGCTTCCAGAACCGCCTGCCAATACAATTCCTTTCACAACAATCCCCAGAATCCTCATTCATTCAAAGCATAAATCATTTTTTTTCGGTATGGAAATCTGTCCGATACCCAACCACAACTTCCTTTGGGTCCCCCATCATCTTAATCTTACCATGCTCCAACCAGATGGCTAGGTCGCATTCCTTCTCCAACTGACTCAGATTATGGGAGACCATAACCACAGTCCGCTTCTTGTCACGGATAAGTTCGCTCATCTTCTCTGAAGATTTAGCGGAAAATTCGGCGTCGCCCACAGACAAAGCCTCGTCAAGCAAGAGCACATCCGGTTCGAAATGTACTGCTATGGAGAAGGCTAATCGTGCCCTCATTCCCGATGAATATGTTTTCACTGGGTTATAGATGAATTCCCTCAGCCCAGAAAAATCAATGATCTCCTCTACCTTTTCATCCACCTGTTTCTTGGTTGCCCCTCGAAGCATGGAGTTCAAGTATATGTTATCCCAGCCCGGAAGGCTGTTGTCAAATCCAACTCCTAGGGCCAACAATGATATGGAATCCGTATTGATTTTCACGCTTCCCGAATCTGGAGAGTAGATGCCTGCCAATAACTTAATCAGCGTCGACTTGCCAGCGCCGTTCCTACCCAGTATGCCGACCTTGACTCCGTATGGCAGATTGAACGAAATGTCGTCCAACGCTCTTATTCGCGATGGTACGGGGGTCCGATTTTTCATCGGAAAAATCTTGGAAAGTATCTGAATGGGCTTCTTGACTCGGTAGTCCATGGTCACACCCTTCAGCTCGAACACATATTCACTCATGTTATCCGTTCTCACTTGATCTTCATGTATACCATATCATAATGGCGAAGCAGGTATAAGCCAATAGGAATGAGCACGAGACCTATGGCAAGGACGTATAAAAGTCCCAGGTAATCGGGTGATGATCCATAGAGGTAAATCGACCGGTAACCACCTACGATCCAGGTGATGGGATTGACCCAGAAAACAATCCTATATTCTTCAGGCAACAGAGTTACGTCGTAGAATATCGGCGATAGATAGAAAGCCAGTCTCAGCACATGACCGATCAAGGGCTTGAAATCGCTGAACAGACTGCCTATATGCGCCACAATGATTCCGATCCCAAAGAGCGTCACCATTGCTACCAGGGTCACGGGGATGACCTCGATGAGGTGCCAGGTGAAGCTGAGCCCATCAAACGCCATGGCGCCGAAAATCAGGAACTGGGTTATCGACCATAATAGGGTCTCTGCGGCGATGATGACCATGACGAAGATGAACTTGGGTGCAGAGACCTGATCCAGAATGGAAATTTTGGAGGATATGGCGGATGTACTCTGAATGATGGTTCCGTTGATCCATCTCCAAGCGATCAAACCGGTGAGCACGAACACAAGATAGTGTTCCATCGTTCGTTGGAACACAACCTGGTAAATGAAAGCGTAAACAAGCATGAATAATATCGGCTCTAGAACAAGCCAGATGTTACCAAGATAGAAGTTAGAGTATCTCGATTTCAATGAGGTCTTGGCAGCGAACAGAATGTAATCCCGGTATTTGAACCTCAATGAATTAGACAATTTATTCCCCATGTCTTCCAGCTCAACCGCCACCTAACAAAAGACAATGTAGTTAAAGTAAATTTGGTATGGCTAGGACCAAGCACAGCATTGGGATCTCAACAATTCGATACTCTCGAAGTCATTTGTCAGGTCGCCAGGGCTACTCACAAACTTCGATAAGATGGAAAATACCTTCGACCATGTTCATGAATGTCTGACCCAGTTACCTCTTAATAGCATGGGTGCACCCTCACTCATAGTTGACGGTGTGGGTCTGATGTACTATCTTTTTTCCATCCGAGGTCATGATAAAGAATCTAAAAAAGTATGACCCTTTTTCCTTGACGCTTATCCGCAGATTGGGTTCATCCTGATAAGTGCGTTTCTCGATGACCAGCTTCCCCTTCATCAAATAGAAGGCGAATCTGATTGGATGGGATGAAATAACGTCCAAGTCTATGAAGACCTGGTCTCCGTCCACTCCCATCTCGTATCCTCTGAAAAAGAATTGATCACCTCCTATGAGAAACCGCCCATATGGTATTACGAAAATCTTATTCTGTTCCATGTATACGTCGGTGAACAGGTCATAGAGTCCTGGGCGTATATCACGGTCCACGATATCCGATTTCGTTTCAAGGACCATCTCTTCGTTCTCGACCATTCTGTGCTTTAAGGCAACATCTTCCACCCCATTTAATCCAGTCAAGAAGTTGAGCGTTCCATCGCCTATCACCACCTCGGGGTTGATTTTGGGTAAACCAAGCAATGATTCGATAATCTTTCTAATCATGAAGAACGGGAAGAAGGTACCAATGTCCCCATGGCTATTGATGCGATCCTCCAGTTCTAAATCGATATCGAATCCATGTGCTTTGCATTCTTTGATGAAAGGCGCTATATGTACATGGTACTGGCGATCCTTCAAACCGGATAGAATCGATATGCCGGGGATGATATCCTTATTCAGTTGATTGAATATCAACCGATTGTAATGTTCCACGACATCGGCCGATGGGTTCTCGCCCATCATGAATAATGCCGTCTCTTTCGCGATCATCCTGACATAATCCCCAATAAATATCTGGGGCGCTCCAACTATTATGCGACCGAAATTATATTTTAATCCAAAATACATAGCGGCGCTGCCGCCTTTGGACGAACCGGCAGCGATCACGTCACTCATTTTAACATTATATTTATTTATAATATACGTGATCAATGAAACGGTGCTCGATTCAACCTCAAATCCACCATTCGACCCAAGATAGTAGCATCCGCGCGGTCCATAGTTGTCCAGAATGTACAACCTGTTACAATCCACATCCTTCAGCGCCCTCATGTAATTATAAACATACTTGATCTCCGAACCAGGAGGACCAAACCCAGAGAAGATCACTATCAGGCGGTCCTTGAATCTCTTTCCTTCATAGAACACATATTTAACGGGCAGATTCGTATTATATTCACTCTCAACAAATTCGAACGTCATGTGCAACGCCGCTTGAAAGATTCATAGTGATAATGACAATTGGGATAATACGATTATCCATATTCATCGTTTGTTCAGCCATGAAGCTCAAAGAACCATTATGAGGAACAAGACCAATTCACCGTCTCGATGGTCGTTCAATCCTATCTCGACGATGAAGAGTTGGCCTCATTGGGTCTTGCATCCTATGGTCGCAATGTAAAGATCAGCAGGAAGACGAGCATCTATGGGCCAGAGAACATGGTGATGGGTGACAATGTCCGTGTCGACGATTTTTGCATACTCACTGGAAGGATCGTTCTCGGTAATTGCGTGCACATAGCAGCCTACTCTGCGATATTCGGCAGGAACGGAGTGACCATGGAGGACTACTCCGGGATTTCAGCCAGAGTCACGATTTATTCGGTCAGTGATGATTATTCAGGTCAAACTATGACCAATCCGACAGTTCCCGACCAATTTAAAACCGAGGTCGGGGGGGAGGTAATACTCAAGAAGCACTCCATCGTCGGGGCTGGCTGTGTGATCTTGCCCTCTGTGACCATCGGTGAAGGAGCTGCGATCGGTTCTATGAGCCTGGTCGCTAAAAACATCGAACCATGGTCCCTAAATGTGGGGATACCGGCTAAAAGGATCAAGGACCGTGAACGAGAGGTGTTATCCATGGAGCAGGCTTATCTAGAATGGTTGAGGGAGAATAATAATCAGTGAGCCTTCCTTTCATGGCCTTTCGGGCGTATCGATCCCATTAATGGGCAAGGATGCTCTATTCACATATAGTATCCGCCGTTCACGTTCAGCACATGACCGGTGATGAATCCCGAGTTTGGAGAGCATAAGAAGGCCACGGCCTTGGCAATCTCATCCGGTTTACAGAGTCTTCCCTTCGGCACCTTCCTCAGGATATCGGCCATGACCGGTTCAGGTATCGTCCTGACCATATTGGTGTCGGTGAAGCCTGGCGCCACCGCGTTCACGGTTATGTCGAACTTGGCCGTTTCCAATGCCAGGGCTTTGGTGAAGCCGATGATGCCCGACTTGGATGCGCAATAGTTCGTCTGTCCAAAATTGCCCGCCAATGCGACGACCGATGAGACGTTTACGATTCGACCGTAGTTATGCTGCCTCATCATCTCGATGGTCGCTTTGCTACAATTGAACGTCCCGGTCAGATTGACATCGATCACGCTCTGCCATTCTTCGGGCGTCATCTTCATTAGGGTGTGATCCCTGGTGATCCCGGCGCAGTTCACCAGTATCTCAATCCTGCCATAGATATTTCGGATATCATCAAAGGCCTTCTTGACCGCTTCGAAATCGGCAACATCAGCTTTGTAAGAAACGGAGTCTCCTCCTCCTCCTTTTATTGAAGAGACTATGCTGGCGGCGTCCTCTCCATGCTCATGATAGACGATAATGACGCGGCAACCCAGGTTGAAAAGCTCCATGGAGATGGCCCTCCCGATCCCTCCGGAGCCCCCTGTGATCACAGCCGTCTGTCCCGCCAATGTTTTTCCAATATCCGTGGACATCTTACCGGTTCATGACAAAACTCCTAAGGATTTAATCGTTATCCACTTTCAAACATACTTATTCAGTCATGCCAACTATGGTTTGTTCCGGGGTTACTAAAATAAAACCTAGAATAATGATATTAGAAACCAGTCTGATACGGTTTTGTAAACTCAATCTCGGTTGGATGAAAACATGTCCACAAAGAAAGCAATTATTACTGGGATAACTGGTCAGGACGGTTCATATTTAGCTGAATTACTGATTTCCAAGGGCTACGAAGTCCACGGTTTGATTCGTAGGGCCAGTACCTTCAACACCGGTCGGGTGGAACACATCTATCAGGATCCCCACGACCCTCATCGCACCCTCAACCTCCACTACGGCGACCTCTCCGACTCGGAACAGATCAACAATATCATCTATCACATAAAGCCGGATGAGGTGTACAATCTGGCCGCCCAGAGCCACGTACGGGTATCGTTCGACATGCCCGAGTACACCAGCGAGATCACTGGCCTGGGCACTACGCGAGTGCTCGAAGCCATTCGCCGTTCCGACCTGCCCATCAAGTTCTATCAGGCATCCAGCAGCGAGATGTTCGGCTCGGCAGCCTCGCCGCAGGATGAGAACACCGTATTCCAGCCGCTTAGCCCCTATGCCTGCGCCAAGCTGTATTCGTACCACATGGTAAGGAACTACCGCGATGGGTACAACATGTTCGCTTCCAATGGTATTCTGTTCAATCACGAATCTCCTCGACGGGGAGAAACGTTCGTCACCAGGAAGATCACTCGAGCCATCGCCGCCATCTCGGCCAAGAAGCAGGAGAAACTATTCCTCGGCAATCTTGCGGCCAAGAGGGACTGGGGTTTCGCTCCCGAATACGTCGAGGGCATGTGGAAGATCTTGCAGGCCAAGAAGGCCGACGATTTCGTTCTTGGTGTCGGAGAAACGCATTCGGTCCAGGAGTTCGTGGACGAGGCGTTCAAGTATGCTGGACTAGCACCGGAGGACCACATCGTAATCGACCCCAAGTACTTCCGGCCCACGGAGGTGGAGGTACTAAGAGCGAACCCGGCCAAGGCCAAGAAGGTCCTGAAATGGGAGCCGAAGGTGACCTTCAAGGACCTGGTCCGCATAATGGTCGACGCCGACATGTGCTCCTTCGGCCTGGAGCCGATAGGCGATGGCGATAAGATACTAAGGAAAAAGTTCCCCAAGCGCTGGTGGGGTGCCAACTGATGAGCTTCTGGGACGGCAAGAACATCCTCATAACCGGGGGCGCGGGGTTCCTGGGCAGCGCCATAGTTGAAAAGTTAGTAAAGGAACGCAATGTCAACAGGGACCGGATAATCATTCCTCGTTCCCGCGATCACGACCTTCGGCTGATGGAGAACTGCCTCAGCGTCTGCAAGGAGGCGGACGTGGTAATTCATTTAGCAGCTCGCGTGGGTGGCATCGGATTCAACATGGAGAACCCGGCGACGCTGTTCTACGACAACGCCATGATGGGCATACAGATGATAGAGGCGGCCCGCCTCAGCAACGTGGAAAAGTTCGTTGCGATAGGCACGATATGCGCCTATCCCAAGTTCACCCCCGTCCCGTTCAAGGAGGACGACATCTGGAACGGATACCCGGAGGAGACCAACGCTCCTTACGGTCTTGCGAAGAAGATGATGCTGGTCCAATCTCAGGCGTATCGCAAACAATACGGCTTCAACTCGATATTCCTGCTGCCGGTGAACTTATACGGGCCGGGGGACAACTTCCATCCGGACTCCTCGCACGTCATCCCGGCGATAATAAAGAAGGTGCACGACGCCAAGAAGGCCGGGGAGGACAAGATAGTGCTCTGGGGTACCGGTAAGGCCACTAGGGAGTTCCTTTTCGTCCGGGACTGCGCTGAAGGCATCATACTCGCAGCGGAGAACTACGACGGAGACGAACCGGTGAATCTCGGCGCGGGGCGGGAGATATCCATCAAGGACCTCGGCGAGCTCATCTGCCGCCTGAGCAACTACGATGGCAGGATCGAATGGGATACCAGCAAGCCGGACGGTCAGCCGCGGAGGTGCTTGGACACGCAGAGGGCTATAGAGAAGTTCGGTTTCGTTGCCAAAACGGAATTCGAGGATGGGCTGAGGGAGACCATCGAATGGTACGATAGGTCCCAGAAAGGCCAATGATCACAGTCTTATCCATTCCTCCGGGCAACGGTCCCTCACGTCTCTGTCATCCAGGAACCATCTTCTTGGGGCGATTACGACCTTGTCGGTGTTCTGCGAAAGCCAGGCCCCCCACCAGGAGAACGAACTGTTGGCGATGATAAAGTTCTCGCACCCGGACATTAGGCGAAGGTCCTGCTCCGGATCGCCGGGGGAGTTGATATCGACCACCGTAGATACATCCTTCAGGTCTAAATTATCCCGTACCCATTCCGGCTCGTCCGAGAACAGGAAGAAATGGCAATCATCCACTCTTTCTTTCATCTGCTCTATCGCCTGCCGGTAATAGTCGGTCAGGTCTACCCCATGCACCTTCTGGCACACCTCGTTCGAGAAGTAATCGCCACGGCGAACGTGCATACAAATCGACCTCGTAGCGCTGATCTTCGAGGCCATCTCCTTGTTCCTCTGGTCCATCGGGGCTCGGACGGTGAATTCCTTAAGAATGTCATAGCGGACGTCCCGGAAGTATCTCTCGCTTTGGAAGTACCCCTGCAGGTAACGGTCGTTCGGAAGTTCGAGCACCTCTGGCTCGAAGTTCTTGTCCGTCTCCACGAACATCTTGGGGTTCTTGAACGGTTTGTGACCTGTTAGCTTGGAAGCCATCGAGTTCAGGCTGTGCTTGTATCCAGGAAGTCCGGCGTCGAGGAAGCTCCTCAGTTCGTTCGACTTAATGACATCGGCCTCGATGGCGAAGCGATCCAGAAGGTAAGGGCGCGGTGTCTCCGGCCCTTCATTGCTGATATGGAACGTTATGTCCAGGCGAAGCTCCGTTCCCAGGTGGATGGCGAGGCGCCTCGCGGCAGCGTACTGGAACATCTGATTCCCCAAGCCGCCCATCAATCCCACTATGATCATTTGGTCTCCCGCGGGAGGTCAATTACCATTTCAACAATTAATAGAATCGCGTCTTGAACTTTCCAGTCAACCGTCCGACACCTGAAACAATTATGACTCAGCAGGTGCATCGGTCCCAGGGTGAGATGGCGGAGGGGAACGAGGGGGCTAGGGTGCTTTTCATTGGTCTGGAGGGCATAACCTTCTGCCGAAATGATGAGGAGTTGCTTAGAAAAAGCTTCCAGGTGTCATCGATCTTCCTCGGTCCCAAGTACTATCTGCGATTCCCTTTGCTTCTCGTCGACATGTTCCGTAAGTTCCGCAGGAGCGACGTAGCGTTGGTCTGGTTCGGGGACGTCTGGGCCTTGACCGCGGTGTTCATTGGCAAGCTCCTCGGTAAACGCACGATCATCGTGGCCGGAGGGTACGATGTGGCCAACGAACCGTCCATCGACTACGGGATGCTGAGTCGTCGGTTCATGCGGTTCGTGCCTGTTCTGGCATTCCGCAATTGCGATAAGATATTGGCAGTTTCCCAGTTCATAAAGGAGGAAGCGGAGGACATAGTTGACGACATCTCGAAAATTGAGGTCGTATACAACGGGATAGACCTGACCCGCTTCCGGGATATGGGGATGGAAAGAGAGCTCAGCACCACCATAGGGAACGTCACCCCCCGCTCTTACCGGGTCAAGGGCATGGAGGAGTTCCTGAAGGTCGTTGAGAATTGTCCGAATGAACGCTTCGCCCTGGTGGGGCGGACCGATCTGGGCGTGGACATTGAGAAAAAGGACAACCTGGAGCTGCCCGGTTATGCGTCCGGGGATGATCTGGTTCGATTGCTCAATCGCAGCAAGAACTATCTTCAATTATCGTACCGGGAAGGCTTCGGCATCGCCTTGGTAGAGGCCATGGCCTGTGGCTGTGTTCCCATTGTCTCCGATCGTGGGGCGCTCCCCGAGGTGGTTGGAAACGCCGGGTACGTGGTGCCGGACGGAGATTGGGAAAAGGTCTCAGAACTTGTCAAAAAGCCGTACGATCCGGAGATGGGCAATAAGGCCAAGGCGAGGGCTGGCTTTTTCGATTCCGGCACCAGGGGAGCGTCATTGGTCAGGATCGTGAACGATCTGGTGAAAAAACAGAAAAATTCGGACTGGGTGGGTGATTGATGTGCTGGGGAATAAGATAAGCGTCATCATCCCCACCAAAGGCCGGGCCGAACAGTTGCCGGGTGTTCTCAGGTCCCTGCTGGCCCAATCCCGCCAGATAGATGAGATGATCGTAGTGGATGATTCGTCATCAACTGATTTTGACACCAACGAGATAACAATTCGGAATCATCTTTCGGAATCGGCTATCAAGGTGATTCACGTGCCCGGAAGGGGCGTCGGCTCGGCCGACGCGCGCAATCAGGGCGCGGACGTCTCAACAGGCGACGTCCTGTCTTTCTTGGATGACGACGTTATCCTCGACGGCGAGTACTATCGGCAGGTCGAGCTGGTCTTCGGTGATGCGAACGTCATAGGCGTAACCGGGGCCATCACCAATTATGGAGAACAGTCTAGCAGGTGGACACTTTTCGCCAAGGTGTTCTTCCTCAGCGATTCATCCCCCTGCGGTGGTTACCTTCGGGCTTCCGGATATCCATGTTTCATTTTCAAATCTGGTGCTCCAAGGCAGGTGCAGGTCATGTCCGGCTGCAACCTAAACTTCCGACGGAAGGATTTCATGAAGCACAGGTTCGACGAGCTCCTGACCGGCTACTCGTACATGGAGGACTCCGACCTCTCATACCGGGTCTCCCGCGACGGAATATTGATGTTCGAACCGAAATGCCGTTTACGACATGAGACGGCCGATAGAGGCGTTAACGAACGGTTCTACAAGGTAAAGATGTCCCACCACCGGTACATCTTCAGTAAGAACGTCAAGCCTTATCCGTGGAACCTGTGCGCCTTCGCATTGTCGGTGCTGGGAGATCTGATATTGGTGGCTCAGCGTTCATTAAAGGAAGGCAACAAGGGATTGGTGAGAGGGGCTCTGGAAGGTCTTTCCTCAGGTTCCCTCCCGAAGCGTTCCTGATCAATTGGATCGCATCAAATCGAACAACCGAACGTACATGCGCTCGTATTCCTTACGGCACGAATCCCAGGAGTACTGTTTTCCGGTCTCGTAGCACCGGGACATCATGTCCTTCATTCTTTCCCGGTCCCGGCACAGTCCGAAAATGGAATCCAGCATCTCCTCGATACTTGCGTCCTTACCGAAAAGAAGGGAGCACTTGCTCACTTCATCACGGTCGTCGATGACCGCCCTTATGATGGGGACCGTTCCGGAAAGAAGGTACTCATACACCTTGTTGGAGGAGTTCGGCATGTCCTCAGAGAACATGGGGTTGTCGGGGTCCAGAAGAAGGAATCCCAGATGGGCTTGTTGCGTTAGGCGGACGACCTCGGTATAAGGCAGCTCCCCCAGGTACTTCATTTTCTCAGGGTAGAGTTCCTCGAGGTACGCCAGCATAGGCCTTACGTCCTCGTGGTCAATGCGCCCTCCGACGATGAATTCGACGTCAGCGTCCTTCATCATTCTATCCGCCAGTCGGAACATCAGCCCGATGTCCCGATCGAAGTCCAGATTGAGAACGCCAAAATAGACTGCGATGACCTTTACTGTCCGTTCGAACTCCGCGATCTTCTTTTTGACCGGCTCTTCGGAGAACTTCTCCGTCTCGGGGTAATTAGGAACCACTGTCACCGGCTTTCCTTCTATGTTCTTAACGAGACCTCTGTAATCTCTGCTGACGATGACCACCTCGTCGACGCACTTGTTGTACATCCGTTCCAGCAGCCCGGGGGAGGAGAAGCCCAAACGGTTGCGCCAGGCGTCGTAGTACTCGTGCCGGTCGTACACGACGCGGGAACGAGGGAACTTGCGCTTGAGCTTGTGCGCCAGTCCTAGCACGTAAGGGTCGTGCACGTGGAAAATCACACGATCATCGTCATTTACGAACTCAATGCGCAGTAGCTTTTCGATACGCTTGGAATAACCGAGCATATTGCGTAGGGTGAACATCATGCCGTTCAGGTATGGATTGTTCAGGTTCCCCACGTTAAACGCTCGCGCCTTCTCCCGGTCTGGTGAATCGACCTTCCGATCAGCGTAGAAGTTGAAGTTGAGGCGCAGGACGGGGTAATGAGCGCTGACGCTCCTGATGTGCTTGGAGATGCGATTGTCCTTGAACGCGTGCGAGTCCAGCACCACGACCTTCTCGGCCACGGGTGGATAACCAGGTCAGGCACTTATTGTTTTATTGGTGAGGTATCACAAAATTGAAAAATGGTCGATAGCGATTTGAACCATCAACTATTAACTCACCCTGAAAAAGCCGGTGGTAGATCGTTCACATTCGTCTTTAGGCGTTATCTAATAGTATACAGATCCGGTTCATGTCCGCGAACACCTGGTGAAGCGAGGGAGGCCCATTATGATTTTAGAAAAAGTTAGGTGCACCAGAATTGGCTGGGCTTGGCATTGCTGGAAGGGAAAACGCCGCGATAAAAAAGCCATGGCCGAATGGGAAAGGGGCGGAAGGGTAGGGTCTCCTCCCGGTTCGTACAAACGTCGAGTCATTCTCGACAGCGCCGAACAGAACGGCATTTCAGTTATGGTGGAGACCGGAACATACATGGGTGACACGGTCCAGGCGGTCAAAGGGGTGATGAGCGTGGTCTATTCGATCGAGCTTGATGAGCACCTAAGCGTTCAAGCCAAGCAAAGGTTCGCACGCGATTCCAACGTGAAGATACTGCAAGGGGACAGCTCGAAACTTCTTCCTTCGGTGATTAGGGAGATCCAAGGTCCGGCGCTGTTCTGGCTGGACGGTCATTATTCTGGAGGTTGCACAGCAAAAGGGGAAATGTGCACGCCGATCATTCAGGAGCTGAAGGTAATAGGGCTGCGTTCGACGCAAGACGTCATTCTTGTCGATGACGCGAGATTGTTCACTGGAACGGACGATTATCCTACGATCGACGAAGTGAGGAAGTTGATCCGTGAGCTCTTTCCAGGGAGTTCATTCGTGGTCAAGGAAGACATAATACGGGTGGTCACCAAACATAGTCGTACTTAATGACCATAATATACGCTGTCAAAATTATTTTCGTGATATCCAGGGGGTGCCGGTCCCGTGCGAACACGGAAGCTTGCCAACGTCCCCTTGGACATCACTGCGGGCTCTCCCGATCCCG
>Ga0209269_1000595_pt1 | contig 31050 bp, 28 predicted proteins | sample MTBAKMMethaMetaG_FD_187455 | JGI IMG/M metagenome (GOLD analysis project Ga0209269, IMG submission 187455) | Enrichment culture microbial communities from Arthur Kill intertidal strait, New Jersey, USA, that are MTBE-degrading - MTBE-AKM (Arthur... | ecosystem: Environmental > Aquatic > Marine >... | reverse complement strand
GATTCAAGCTCTGGCCATGATCATGGTGCTGTGCCTGTTCATTTATTCGATGGTGGAATTCCGGCTGAGGCAAGCTCTCGAACGCACCGGTGAAACAGTTATCAGCCAGACGAAGAAGCAGACTCGGAGGCCAACTTTGAAATGGGTCTTTTTCCTGTTCCGGAGGGTGAGGGAATATTCTGTTGTTGTGGAGGGGAAAAGGATAGCGAAAATGTCCAATTTAACTGATGATTTGATGAAAATACTTGGTTTGCTGGGGCCGCCGTATGAAAAATATTATTTTTGATTTTCGACCTGCGGAATATGGGATTATTGGAGCTGTATCGGGAATGGCCCCCCAAATGGGTCTCTCGCCCGACTCGATAGGCGTACTGCTGCAACAGCTTCATTCCCTCTTCCACGCAGAGTATACATCAACGGCCGCAAATCAGGGACTCGGCGAAAAATGAGGTTTCCCCACAATACTGACGATTATGGTTCCTCAATTGGAACAATGTATTTCTAAATATTTCCTTACTTCCTGATTAATTTCATAATGGACCGTTTTCCCCATTTTGTGTATGGAAATAATTCCATCGCCATTAAGTCTCTTCATGTACCATGTGACTAACGGACCCGATATTCCAATCTTCTTTTCAATATCCTTCCTGACTGCACCAGGATTTTCAATTAAGAACTTGAGAATCCGATAATCGGTACTATTTTGGATATATTTTAAAACCGTTTTTTCCATTTCAGATAATGTACCGGAATTTACAAAATAACGTGAATGTCCGTGGTTTTCCATGACAGAAATCTTACCGAAAGCCCTGAGAATACAGAGGTGATACCCAAGGGTTCCATGTTTGATGTTAGTTTTTCGTCCAATGGAAGTATAATTAATTCCAGGATTATCCCGTATGCACTGATAGATTAGGTTACGATTGTCATTGTCCAACACTTCCGTTTTCGTTACTTTCCGATATCCCAGGTATGCATATAATTTGATAGAGATGAATAGTTGTAGTGGGAATCCTGTCATTGAAGTAATTAAAATGGCAAGTGCAAACATCTTAACCTCGAGAGGGAGATCCGGGAAATCGACCGGGTCAGTCTCGAGATCTGTTCCGATATCCATATCGGGTTTAACAGGTTCGACGATGTATCCATCCAGATTTGCACATACTCCAGAAGCTAACAGACTCAACGAATAAAAGGAAAGGATCAACAATCTGGAATAAGTGATCCTTTTATTCATAACACAATCTTCACTTCGTGCTAAAAAAAAATTTGGTCTAATTAGCCGATACCGTGTAGGTATAGCCCTGTTCACCAACTACATGATAACCATAAATGCTTGACCCCCATGTCCCGGAAGCGAGACCCGAGGGTCTTGAAATTCGCAGGTTTATCCGTCCATCGATCTGTCCATCTGCAGAATCGTAGTAGGGACCGAATGTTGCGTCTGGGGCGAGAATGGTGAGTGCCAGGGAATTCGAAGGCACACCCCAGTAAAGATCAATATACAAAGATGTTTTTCCAGTTGGGATAAATGTCGAATACCAGTGCATTTGTCCTTGCGAAATGGAGGAAGAACTAAATCGCGAGATCTCCGGCTGCCGGTTGGTAATGTCACCCGGTGTTACGATGTAGCCATCTTTTTCTTCTACAAACGTTGCTGTGGCTGCCGGTACGCAGATTGTCACACCGATCACCAATAATAGTACGAACCAATAAAATTTCATGGTATCACGGGACTGCATCTTAAAATAGGGATAAATACTTTTTGTCGGTCAAAACTTTACATATTGTTGATTAGTAAAGTTCCAGACGAGAGATTGTATATAATTGGATACAAAATACGATGACGCAGTTATCCAAGTGGATACTCGCAGGTCCGGGGAGTCATGGTATCACACGTTGCTTCCCGGATCCTTTCTGTCCGTCCTCGAAGTGGAAAATATGTGATATTCAATGCTTTTGCTGTTAAAAGATCTTCTTCAAATTAATCAGTCTCTTCAATCCGAGTATCGCTGCAATATTTCCCGGAACACATCAAGTTTTGAACGACAAAAAGTTAATAATCTCATGGCAAAACCCCTCGTTGGGGACAAGTGGAGTTTGTCCCGATGCAGGAGAACGGGCCCACTCCAGATCGAATGCGGTTGAACCCGGTCCCGCCCGTAAGGCATGAGATTATTATCTTCTCTCCTTATGAAGATTTTCCCGTGTCTCTCTAGCGAAGCGTATGGAAAAAAATGAAAGGAGGAATGAAAAATGCAAATGCGAAAGACAATCATCGTCCTGCTGGCTCTGCTGCTGGCGGCGATGGCGATGGTGCCGGTTGTAAGCGCGGCGGATGCCTGCGATGAACAAATGAAAAAATGGCAGGATGATCATACAATCAGGGTTACAAAGACGGTCAGTCAGAAATATTCGGAAGGTATTCTGACCATTGAAACCACTTTCAGAGGAAAAGAGCTTACCGACCGGTATGGAATAGACACATTCACGCAAAAAAAAGAATTGAAAATTCCGGCAGAAGAAGCTGAGAAACTGAAGCTTAAATCAGAAAAGCTGGTTTTAGGCACAAGCGAGATATCAGGAGTGTTTACTGCTGCTGACGATCCGCCGCCTGCACCGAAATCAGGATACCCGATATGGTTATATGCGGAATCCGGGGGCGTCTATTACCAGACTGGCGACCCTATAAATATGATCTGGAGCGGGGCCTCTCTTTATGCAGTAAAACTGGAGATGTTTGAAGAAGGATGGTATGATTATCCCGCCGAGTATTTCTATTATATCTATGATGGGGGCTGGAAGGTCGGTGATGGCGTAGCAGACGATATTCTCAGGCTGTTTGGTGGATTCCATATCCGTCTCTGGCAACTCAGTACCGGTGAAATCGTTGGCGCAGCGCATCACGACACTGCAGTGCCCCATTCAGCAGACGAGTTCGAATGGGCAGAAGACTTCATCACTGATTTCTACACTGACTTTTACATGTGGCACGTCTATCCGGATAATATATACCTTGGAAATTCAGTAGCGAGCCCGTATAGCAATGGTTATGCTGCATACATCGGATACTGGTAATCGGATTATGTCTGCGGTAGTTCAGGATTTGCAAAAACGCCACCCTTTTTTACTTCCATTATCGTTATCCGCCGTCATGATCGTTTTGTATCTGATTCCGTTAGTCGCAATGACTGTTCGCGGTAAAGGGTCTGGCCCGGGCATCTGGGGACTTTTTTCTATAATTGCGATACTTGTAACGATTGCCGCCCCGATCGTTTACGGCTGGCAGACCCGCGATGCAAAAGGCGCAGTCTTTATCGGCGTATTCCCGTTTTTAATAACTATGACCGTTCCACGGATAGTATCCGGAGAACTCCCCCGGGACACGACGCAGCTTGTCAGTACGGTCATTTACATCGCCTCGCTCTGCACCATAAGCGGACTTGAGGGATATTTCGCTTCCCGTCATGAGGATAAATCGCTTCTGGCTGCATTAGCCCTCGCAGGTCTGTGGTTCATTGTTTTCCTGTCCGGATTGAATTGAATTGTCGGATTGACCAGTTATAATCATAATGCTCAATAATAACAAACAGAAATTTACTCAGGTAAAATCGCAAAAAAAGGAAATTTTTTACACAGGAATGAATGAATGAATGGCTAGTTCGATGGAAAAATATCACACATCTAAAAATTACATAGCAATTCTCATTGCTATCATTCTCCTGGTGCTTGCCGGGGGCTGTGTTGCTGATACAACCTCCTCACAGACAATCGTCATGCCGATTGCCATACCATCTACGCCTGCCGTGAATCCGGTCCTGCCGGCCTCACTGGCTGTACCCCCGTCCGTTTCCACGCATGATTCCTTATTCGAATGCAATCCTGATCCCCAGGTCCTCATGCCTGGTTCTTTTTTATTGGTTCATCGCGTTCGGGATTCTCGTTTTTTCGTAAAAACTATCAGACACATCTGGTACGACATAGTTTAGCGATAGGCTGCTTCCCGGATCTTTTCTGCCCGTCCTCAAAGTTGAAAAGTATGTGATATTCAATGTTTTTGCTGTGAAAAGATGGTTTTAAATTAATCAGTCTCTTCAATCCGAGTATCGCTGCAATATTTCCCGGAACACATCAAGTTTTGAACGACAAAAAGTTAATAATCTCATGGCAAACCCCCTCGTTGCAGACAAATAGAGTTTGTCCCGATGCAGGAAAAAGGCGTCATTACATCCATAAACACCATTTCCTGCATATCCGCAGGTGATTCCTGATTCCTGCCCTGCCACGAGGCAGTTTTGATCAAGATTACCAGGCGGATGCTATAAAAATCGAGGAGAAATGAAAAATGAAAACGATGAAAATTGGCATCATCCTGCTGGCACTACTGCTGGTAACCATGGCGATGGTACCGGTTGTGAGTGCTGAAGACGTGGGAACAAACGAGTATCTTCTTATTACGAGTCTTAGTGACTATGATACAGATAAAAGCCAGTGGGAAGGTGTTGGGGGCATGGAAATTACCAAAACAGGGAAAATGCTTGTTAAGTCATTGTCTGCCTTAGGAACCCGTTCAACCTACACCTGGACTGCAGGCACCGATATATGGAATCCGATTATCAGTGTGAAATCAATACATTATTCATATTCCCGGATGGACAATGCCCCATATGATATTGACAAAATCGGTGTACGGGGCAGGGTTTGGAAAAACAATATTCTACAATTCGACGAGAGTTCAGAATCACCCGATGGCGCCGATGCATCAGTGAATTTTCAATCATCAGGTCCGATTGTTGGAAGCTGGTTCGCACGATCGAATCATGTTTTTGAAAACGACGCTACCAGCGACTATTGGTACCCGGTGACTGAGGACTACGTCAATTGCTGAGCACCAGGAATAAGGACATATTGACCCGGAAAATCCGGGTTACATTTATTTTGGAAATGATTAAGGATGATCTACCTATGAACAAAAAGAAAATTTTTCAATTAATTGTGATATCTGCATTCTGTGTGATGGTAATTACATCTCTTATTTTCTTTATCTCTTGCATTGAGTACTCGTCTGCACCTCAATATTCAATGACAATAAATGAATCGGATCACGCCGTCCTTACATCTACCAACGGGAACGGGGTGAAAGAAAATTTTGGTGTGGGGTTATATAATGCACCCTTTCACGATGCAGCCAATTCCATGCATTATTCAAAATATCTGGAAGAAAACGAGTCCTTTACCGGGTATCTTTATTTGAGCAACCAGATGAGTGAGGCAAATGATTTTTTAGTCTTTTGCCTGTTTGACTACACACAGGTTCCATTTGAAACCGAAGATGGCTACATACAGGTTACACGGATATTGCAACTCAAACCGTTTGAAGAGGTTTTTTTCCCCTTTAACCTGGGGACTGTAAGTAAAGGTGCACACGATTTTGAAATCTTTGTAATTATGAAACCGAATGAACATTCTCTGAATGAAACCTTCCGACGCTCAACCGATATCTCTTACTTAGGAAGCCGGCGGATAAATGTATTCGTTGGCAACTCGACCTTGGTTGAACCATCGTATATGCATTTTGATCCTGAAATATATTCTTCCGTGTGTGGATCTGAATATCCCGTCAATAACGGCATATTGATAACAAAACAACCGTGTTCAAGAACTCTATGGTTCACAGAAAATGTCAAACCAGACGATATCCTCGACTATTCCATCAACGCAGCGGCAGATAACCGGTATCCTGTATCATTCGCCCTGGTCGCTTTGCTCGACTATATTCAGGTACCGGTTCAAATCGTCAGCAAGGAGAGTACTTTCTTTGGTCGTCTCGAACAAGGAGAGAAGGTATCAATCCCCGCACAAGTTCAAATCCCCTCTGTTGAGGGTATTCACGAACTGATGGTCGTCTGGATGCCGGCACCTTACCATAAACTTGAAGAGAAACCCGGATCCCCGATACACATTCCGGAAGGGATATGGTCCACGCCGAGTACGAGAGTGGGGCTGAATGTGACGAGATTCTGAATATTCAGGTATCTTCAATGGATTCATTACTATGGAACATGACACTGCCCTCGCCGCTGCCGGCATTCTGTTCATCAGTATTGTCATCTGCGTTGTATGAGTGGTGAAGCCAAAAAGGCCGGCATGTCGGTCCCCCGTTGGCTGCCGACACGCAGAGTGTGTATCTCGTCTTCGCGATCTAATCATTATTGGGGGTAGTCATCGAGAGGATTCCTGCCGGATCTATAACAAATCCCTCCATCAGATTCATACCCTCCTCTAAACAGAGAATTACATATGAGCGCTAAGGAGTCCGGAACAAAGAAGAGATCGCGCATAGACCCGGATGAGACCGGGATCCGTGCACGCTGCGGATTTTCCTGCAGCCGATGCCCCATTTACACGGAGAACGTGAAATCCGATGCCGACCGGGAACGGGTCAGTGTTGTGTTCCGAAAACTCTATTCGTATGACCTGTTACCCGGGGACGTGTACTGCGACGGATGCCTCGAGCCGGACGAGAACAACGCGCATCGGCCGGGAACCGAACGGTGGTCCGATCCGCGACTGCGTCCTTGAAAAAAAGATTGCACACTGCGGGGAGTGCGACATGTTTCCCTGTGAACTGATGGAGAGGCACCTTGCATCCGTGGAGTCGGTTCTAAAGAAGGCTCGCGAGATCCTGACCGGAGTGGAATATCGCGACTTCATCGAACCGTACCTTTCACGGGAGTTTCTGTCGGGGAGAGATTCAGCGTGAATCGGAAACGTTCGCGGTATCGGTGCAATCATCGAATTTATCCGATTTCCCAAATTAATCACCGATATTAACGCCGTCCTGGAGAAAAATATGAACACGCCAGAGATACTCAAACACCGGCTTTTCAATTCCGGTCTGAGCCATTTGCCATTTTCCAGCGCCGCCGAGTCAGTCAGTCATCTCGGGGCCGTCCAGGCACAGGATTTTGCCGCTGCAAAATGGTCGCTCGGGCTTCGCGTGAAAAACTCCACGGACGGGGATATCGATAAGGCGTATAACGACGGGGCAATCCTGCGAATCCACGTTATGCGGCCCACATGGCATTTTGTCCTGCCGGGAGACATCCGCTGGATGCTTGAACTGACGGCGTCTCGGGTGAAATTGCGCCAGGATGCATCCGACCGGAAACTGGGGCTTGACGATGCGTTGATCGCCAGGAGTAACACGGCAATCGCCAGATCGCTTGAAGGCCGAAATTATCTCACCCGGAATGAACTGAAGACGATCCTTGCAGATGTCGGGATCCCGACGGATGTCAGGCGGCTTGCCCATATCCTCATGCGGGCGGAGCTGGACGGGTTGATCTGCAGCGGACCGAGGCGGGGAAAGCAATTCACCTATGCACTCCTGGATGAACGCGTCAGGGAGACGAGACTGCTGGATAGAGAGGAAGCTCTTGCGGAACTGGCGCTTCGGTATTTCACGAGCCACGGCCCGGCCCAGGAGAAGGACTTCTCCTGGTGGTCGGGGGTTGCAAAAGAGGATGCCCGGACCGCCCTTGAACGGATCAGGCCAGGACTCGATCATGCGACGTTCGATGACAGGACCTACTGGTTCCCGCCGAAGCGGGATGACTCGATCCCTGATCCTCCATTGGCACTTCTTCTCCCCATTTATGACGAATACACGCTTGCGTATAAGGACCGAAGCGATATCAGCCAGGCGCGGGATATCGAGAGGATGATTGTCAGGGGAAACGAGATGACGGCGGTGATCGTATTGAGCGGGAAGGTGGCAGGCACGTGGCGGAAATCCACGTTGAGGAGTTCGGTAGAGATACGGCTGAACCCATTCCGTGAACCGGACGGCGACGAGGCGGAAGCGCTGGAATTGGAAGTCGCCCGGTACGGGAGGTTCGTCGGGAAGGAGGCGGTGGTGGTTGATTGATGGAATGTTGCAGGATTGCACACCTTCTTTTTCAAAAATACGGACGACATCAAAAAGAATCTCTTCCCCGACAGGCCGCACACTAGGGTCAATTCTACTTTCACCCCACCCCCCACCCACTTATATCTCATAAAATTCCAAACAGAATCTAAGAATGAGACTCATCCATATCGCCGATACCCATCTCGGTCTCTCGCAGTTCAACCGGCTCGATCCCGATTCGGGACTGAACCTGCGTGAGAAGCAGATCTATGACAATTTTCTATCGGCGATCGATCGGATCATTGACAAAAAACCCGATGTTCTCGTCCACGCGGGCGACCTCTTCGACCAGGTCAGGCCCAAGACCCGCGCCTACAAGACGGTGATGGAGGCGCTCGAACGGCTCCATTCCGCCGGAATTCCGCTTGTCGTCATCGCCGGAAACCACAGCATGGTGAAGACGCGGTATGCCACATCCCCCTTCGAGATCCTTGTCTATCATCCCGGCGATATGACCGCAGCATTCTCGTTTCGCTACGAGAACGTGGAGATCGGGGATACGATCTTCCATCTCATCCCGAACATGCTCCGCCCCGAGGACTACCGGAGTGCGTATGACGAGATAGAACTGTCCGGGAACCATCACAACGTCCTCGTGACCCACGGGCTCGCGACGTCGATCAGGGACAGGCGCCTTGCGACTGTTGCAGAACACGAGCTTGACAATACCATACTCTCTGACCGGTTCGACTATATCGCTCTTGGGCATTACCATCGCCAGTCCCAGATTGCCGACAATGCCTGGTACTCGGGCTCGCTCGAGCACCTCACATACGGTGAGATCTCGGACCAGAAGGGTGGACTGCTCGTGAATTTGGGCCATACAGACGGACAGGTCGCGTGTGACGTCCGTCATCTCGATCTACCCAGGACTCCGATGATAGATCTCGGGACGATCGCGTGCGAAGAGGCACATCCAAAAGATGTTTCTTCAGAGATCATCTCGCGGATCGGAGGGAAGAATGTGCCGCCCCTGGCGATGGCCCAGTTGACGCTCGACGGACTGACCCGTGAACACGGCAAGGGACCGGATATGCGGGATCTTTCCAGTGTTCGCGAGCGGTTGCTCGACCTGAAGATCCGCGTAATCACCAGGGATCGGGACGGGGCGGCGGTCCCGCTCCAGCAGGACGTGCGGGCGGTGGATTACCAGAAGGAATTTGTCACATTCCTCGAAAGCCGGAACCTCGATGCCAGACAGAAGTCGTATGTCGAACGATGCGGCCTCTCCGTCCTGAAAACGGTCATGGAGAAGCACCGGGAGGATGCGGAATGAACTGCAGGGGTGGCTTTTTCACCGGTCTTCTGATCCGGCGAGGTCAACCGGGGTGTCCTCCGGGAGGACTGCCATGATAATCGACCGTGTCATCCTGAAAAATTTCAAGCGTTTCAGGAACCAGGAGATCCGGTTCAAGGACGGGATAACCGGCATCCTCGGCAACAACGGGACAGGCAAGAGCACTATCGTGGAAGCGGTCTTTTTCGCCCTGTACGGTGTCCAGGCGACAGGAATATCCTCTGACCACATTGTCTCCTCGTTCGCAGGCCCGAAAGATAAGGCCGAAGTACGACTCGATTTCCGTATCGGAGGCGACCAATACACGGTGCACCGCACATTCAAAAAGGGAAAGACGATCCAGCATGACGCAACCTTCCACAAGGAGGGAAAACTCCGTGCGACAGGGGTGAGCCAGGTCGAGGCCGAGGTGAGGAGGACGCTCGGCATGGGCCCGATCGACTTCCGGAACACGATCTATGCCGCCCAGAAAGACCTCCTGACCCTGCTCGAAAATACCCCGGGCAGGAGGAAGGAATGGTTCCTCCGGGCATTGGGCATCGATTACGTAAAAACCGAGAGTGACAGGCTCCTCAGGGAACGTATAGATACAAAAGACCGGGATCTGCGTCTGCACGAAGGAGAACTGAAGGGGCTGATCGACAGGTATGACCCTGAAGAATTGTCGAATCTGCAGAAACTGGTCGAAGAACTTTCCATTGAGAGAAAAGACCTTGAAGACCGCGTGGTGAGCCACACGGAAAGGAGGAAAGAAGTTGCTGCCGAACTGCACAGCTTCCAGGAGAAGAAGACGGAATATACGCGACTCGTCGAGCGGCATGCCTCACTTTCGGGTGAAAAGAAGGTTCTCGTCCGGCAGCGGGAACTTCTCTCCGACCAGGTAAAAAGTCTCCCGGGCCTCGAAAGGGAATGCCAGGATCTAGAGAAAGAGGTCTCGGCGCTCGATGCCAAAAAGCAGAATCTCGAAGGTTTGAGAGATAAAAAGTCGGAATACGAACGACTCAAATCCGAGATCAGGTTTACCGAAAAACAATGGAAAGAGCTTGATACCCGGGTCGGGAAGACCAGGGCAAATATCGAAATCATCGATAAAGATGCAGAGAGACTTGCATCACTGCGGAAAGGAGTAAGGGAACTCCTTCGGATCGGTCCGCAGATACCCGATACTGATCTCGAACAGTTAGCGCAGTCAATGGAAGCAAATCTCCTGCACACCATCGGGACGCTCTCGGCAAGGCTCGAACACCTGGTGGAAGAGAGGAAAAATCTTGCTGCCGACTGGAAGATCATCGAAGACGCGGGCCCCCATGGGATCTGTCCTCTCTGCCGCCAGACGCTCGGCGCTCATTATGGCCAGATCGAGGGTGAGTTCTCATCCCGATTCGACCGGATCGAAAAGGAGGCACTTGAGACCTGCGAACAAAAAGATCGCGTAACCGTGGAGAAAGACCGGATCGATCAGCAAAAACCAGCTTTTCGGGAGATCAGGAGTATCTCGGAGAGATTGAAGAATCGATCGCAGCTGGAACAGGATCTCCAGGAACTCCTGGCAGCGCTCAGGAGGAACGAGGAGGAAAGGAAGTCATTGGCAGATCGGATCGTGGAATCGGGATACGACGAGACTGCATTTCTGCAGGCCGAAAAGGAAGTGAAGGACCTCGAGAGAGTCCAGGCCCGTTGTATTGAGCTCGGGAAGCAGATCGCCCATGGAAAGGCCCAGATGAGCCAGCTTGAAGCGCTCGGTACCAGGATCCAGGATAAGGAAGGGGAGATTGCGCAAGTTTCAGCCGCGATTGAGAATTCCGATTTCAACCCCGAGCTTGGATCGAGGCTGGAAGGGGCCCTAGAAAAAATCGACAGCGGGATCCGTGCTGCGGGAGCGGAGATCGCTGCCAACAGTGAACGGGTAAAAGGTGCCAGGGAAAAGATCGAACGATACAAAAAAGATGAAGAAGCCATCGAAGAGTTGAAATCCCGAAAAGCAGGTCTCGAGGAAGAGATAGGACTGCTCCGCCTGACCCGTTCGATGATCGGGGAATATGTCCTGTACCTCATGCAGGTCGTGCGGAGCCGGATAGAAGGTGAAGTGAGTCATATCATAAGCGAGATCACGGGAGGGCGGTACGAACAGGTGCTGCTTGACGAGGACTTCAACCTCCTGATCAGGGACATCGACGACGATTTCCCCATCAACCGGTTCAGCGGTGGTGAACAGGACGACATCGCGGTGGCACTGCGTATCGCTCTCTCACGATATCTTGCGGAGCTTCACCATGTCCATGAGAGTACGCTCCTGATCTTCGACGAGATATTTGGAAGCCAGGATGAGGAACGGCGGACGAACCTGTTATCGGCACTCCGGACACAGGAATCCCGGTTCCCCCAGATAATCCTCATCTCACACATACCCGACATCCAGGGGGAGTTCTCAAATACCCTGATGGTCGAGATGGCGGCCGACCAGTCGAGCAGGGTGCAGGAGCTGACATGACGCCAGGCGACCGGGAATACGAGAGAGCAGCCGATGAGATGGCGATACGCATCCGGCAAACAGTGCCCGGGAACCTCGTGGAAAAGTTTGGGGAGCAGGGTGGAATCGAGGCTTCCGATTTCTCTTCCTGCGAACCCTGCTCCTCTCATGATACCTGTGCGGTGGACGGGAGCAATACCGTCCTGATGGAGTCGGGGAGCATGGCGATTGTCCTCTTCCGGGCGGCCCAGAGCACCTTCCGCAACACAGAGAGACTACGGAGGTCTCTCTCCTCGTTAGAATTCGGAATCATCGGCCCCGGTCCGGACAACGAGGATTTTCCCGTTCTCTACGAGGAATGCTTCGGCCAGGCGCCCGGGACCCCCCTGAAGAACGATGACCGTACCCGTGTCGCCGGAATCCTCCGTGACACCCTTGAGTACTGGGTCACCGAACAGATGGCGGCGACCCTGGAGAAGGGATCACTCCTTTTACGCGACGGTCCGCTCCGGGTCTCTCATGCAAGTCATGACCCGGTCCTCTCCAGGATTGAGGATACATGCAGGGCACGCCAGATCGACCTTGCAGGAGTGAGCAAGCGCACATCGGCCACATGGGGCGGGGGTCATCCCCTCCTGCCTTCCGTCTTCGGGCTGGCCGATGCATACGGGATACCCGCTCCCTGGTGGGTTCGGATAAACCCTGCCATTCTCGACCATTCGCAGTTTCCCCAGTGGCAGCACGGCCGGATCTATGTGGCATGCCTCCATCCGCAGGCAAAAAGCCCCATGAAGATCGAACTCTCAAAGGATCTCCCGGAGTCACGCGAGAAGATCATCATGGATCGTCTTGCGGCATGCTCCGGCGACGGCCGCATTCCAGGGTATCCATACCCTCTCTTCGATGCCCACCGTACAGTCGTCCTGACAGAGGAGATTACAGAGCAGGTCAGGTCGGACCTGATACGCCGCATCACCGGGACGGGCATCAGGCGACAGACCTTCGATATCCTGTTTGGAGATTATCATGACGAATTTGCACGATATTGATAGAGTTGATCATTCAAAATACCGGCTGATCGGCCGAAGCGTTCTTTCATACCGCTTCATCGCACCCTACGACTCCGAGCCCTACATCGGCGATATCAAGAAGATTACAGACGATACCAAGGGAGTCGTGTTCTTTGCAAAGGTTACCGATCTCACGCACGACAGTAACTTCGCCGATACCAGGTGGGACACCCGGGTGTATGCCGAGAAGTTCTATGGCCTCGGGGAGGATGTGTTCATCACAGTGGATGCAGTTCCGCTCGGGTTCGTGGATAATGCCGACGGCAAATTCCATAAACCCCGGACGATCCCCTCGAAATTCTCCCGGGTGGAAGATCCTGATGCAGACGATTTCCGGTTCCTGACCGAGCAGATGGGCGAGATCGAGGTCGGCCTGATGCGAAGCGGCCAGGACGTGATCCGTGATGTCGCCGTCAGGATCCCGAGCAAAGTCCTTCCCCAGCACATGGGCGTGTTTGCCACGACAGGGATGGGCAAGAGCAACTTCATGAAGACTTTCTGTGCCTCCTGCATGAATGAAAGGAAGTTCGGCCTTCTCATAGTCGATCCCCACGGCGAGTACGTCAGCGGCGGGAGATCCTCGATCGGTGAACCTACAGGGGGACTTGTCCATTACACGGCAGGCAGGGAAGGTCTCGCAATCTTTACCATCCGGCCCGAAACGGATCGGAAGAAGTACGGGATGAACCGGCTCTGGATAGAGTACGACGACTTCAAGATCGGGGATCTCTCCATCCTCTACGATCTCTCCGCTGCCCAGCACGAGATAGTGGAAGCGTTCTCAGGAGTGGAGGGCAGCGAGGTGATCAATTTCTTCAGGACTGTTGACCCGGAGATATTTCCCATCAGGGATCCTGCGGCGGCGGGAGTCCTGGAAGGGAGCCTGGCCTGGAAGATCCGGAACTCCATGGGAGGACCCGTCCGCGTGATCAAGAGCCATATCGAAAACATCGTCAATGGAAACAGTGCGTTTTTCAGGTCGAGGGGGTCTTCCATCTCCGAAATTATTGGCAACCTCCACGAGGACAGGGTGGTCCTGATAGACATCCCTGATATGAGTGAACGGAGCGAGCTCTTCGTATTATCGATAATCACGCGGATGATCATGGAGCGCCACCGCTCTGAAGCGAGGGGTTTTGGCATCGACGAACGCCGTGAACATACACACCAGGTGCTCATCACCATCGAGGAGGCGCAGCGGGTGCTTGCAAGCGGCGGCTCATCTACACAGGTATTCAGGGAATGTGCGATGGAAGGGCGGAAATTCGGCGTCGGTCTCTGTGTCATCACCCAGCAGCCGAAGAACGTCGATCCCAAGGTCCTCGCCCAGATCAACACCTTCGTGGTCATGGGGCTCGGTGACCGTGGCGACCGGGACATCATCATCGGAAGTGCAAAACAGGACCTCTCGAAGATGGAGATAGAGATACAGACGCTTGACCGGGGAGAGGCGATCATCAGCACGATCGGGATCCCCTTCCCGGTGAGTACACGAATCCACAAGTTCGAGGACTATATCGCCGGCCTGAACAGGCAGACGAGATCTTCTATATCTGAAGGACTGGAAGGGCGTTTCTGACCATTCCGCGAGGGAAGAGTGACAAAAAAGTGGGAAATCATCATAATTAATTTTCTCCCTCTCTCTCTTTGGCAACGAGCCCCATGAACAGGCACTCGTCCGCTGCGATCGGCTCCACGCCCTCGGAGTCGCCGATAAGGGAACCAAGACCGCGGACGAGCGCTGCCGGCGTCGCCTCGTCAGCCTCTCCCATGACAATCTCGGCAGCGGAGGCGATGTTGTCTGCGAGTGCCTGTTTTGTGACCTCGAGCGTCCGCCCGAAGAGGTCGCATCTCCCCCGCTCATCGATCACCGACGGGATACCGCTGCAGCCGATCGCGACGCCGCTGCATCCCATGCGCATTGCATGTGTCCTGGAATCGGCGATGATGACTCCGACATTCACCCCGAAGAGAGCGAACAAACGTTTCCGTATTGCCCGGGCGCTCTCGTCAGGCTCCGGCGGGAGCGGGATGACGCAGCCCGGCGGTGCGTTGGAGGCATCGACCCCTGCATTCGGGAGGAGTGTGCCGTTCTTCATGCAGAGGAGGAACCCCTGGATTCCCCCAACGATGCTGTCGCTTTCACGCCTGATGACCTCGACGACGCGGGGGTCCATGTCATAGGTTTTTGCCAGCAGGACAGACTCCGGTCCGGGGTTTACCGAATCGAGCCTTATCACATGCCCTTCTGCGGTGGCGAGCGCAGTCTCGGCGATGACCAGTATGTCTCCCTCCCGGAACTCTCCTGCTCCGGAATGTCCTATCGAGGTGACCAGGATAGAGACCAGGTCGTCATCTTCCCGGACCAGGCCGGTCCGGATTCCGTATGTTGTGAATCTGTCTGTCATCGTACCCCTTCCAATGCCGCCATCACCCGGACTACGTCGACTGTCGCGCCCACGTCATGTGTCCGGACCACATCGGCTCCCCTCTCTATGAGCATCGCCGTCAATGCAAGGGAGGCAGGCAACCGTCCCTCTGCCTCTCTCCCGACCACTTCGCCAAGGAAGCTCTTCCTCGACACTGCCGCAAGCAGTGGCCGTGAAAATGACCGAAATTCGTGGAAATGTCTGCACAGTTCCCAGTCCATCGCAGCGGTGCGTTCGGGTATCCACTTTCCGATCCCCGGGTCAAGGACATATTCTGTGATACCTGACTCTTCGCACCTGGAGACGACCAGGGACAGGGCGTCCATGGTCCCGGAGAGGCTCAAAGAGTCACCGGGGAGTCTGTGGGAGGCCATGAGAACAGCTGGAAGGCCGGATCCTGCAACGAGCTCTGCATACTCCCGAATTGCCAGTCCGCCGATATCGTTTACCGCATGTATGTCATGGGAGAGGCATCGCTCCAGGACGGGGGGACGGACGGTGTCAACCGAGAGGGTGATGCCGCTTCCGTCGAGTTCGGAGAGTGCCTTCTCCATTCTCTCTGCTTCTGTCTTCTCATCCAGTGGAGGAGATGAAGGAGCCGTGCTCCTGGCCCCTATGTCGATTATCTCGGCTCCCTGGTCAGACATGGCTTCGGCCCGTGCCCTGATCTCTCCGAAACCTGCAAACGATCCGGAATAAAAAGATTCAGGACTGCAGTTGATGACGCCCATCACTCTGACGGGCTGCCCTTCGCCAATGGATATCCCGTTTATTCGACACCGGGGCATGTGGCACGCTGCGCTGAAAGGGCGGTGTTCTCCATCAGGGTGGCGATGGTCATGGGCCCCACACCTCCCGGAACCGGCGTTATCGCTGCGGCGATATCCCTGACACGGTCGAAGTCCACGTCTCCGCACAGGACCCCGTCAACAACGTTTGTACCCACGTCAACGACCACGGCACCTTCCCTGACCATCTCCGGGCCGATAAACCTGGCTTTTCCGACAGCGGCCACGAGTATGTCCGCACGGGAGGTCTCCTCTTTCAGGTTCCTGGTCCGGGAATGGCAGATGGTTACCGTTGCATCACTGTTGAGGAGGAGTGCCGCCATCGGTCTTCCCACCTCGATGCTCCTTCCCACGACGACGGCATGGAGGCCTTCAGTCTCAACCCCGTAATCTGAAAGAAGGTTCATGATCCCGAGCGGCGTGCAGGGGGCAAAAAACGGGTTTCCTGAGAAGAGACGGCCCAGGTTGAGAGGATGGAACCCGTCGACGTCTTTCTCCGGAATCACCGACCGGATAACCTCGGGGGTATTCACGTGGGAAGGAAGGGGAAGCTGCACGAGGATGCCGTGGATGCCGGGATCGTCGTTTAACCTGTGGACCTCCCGGCAGATCTCCCCGGTACGGGCGTCGCCCGGCAGATCTACCCCTATCGAACCGATATTCACGCGTTCACAGGCGCGGTGCTTCATCCGGACATACATCCGGGATGCCGGATCGTCTCCGACGATGACCGTTGCAAGCCTGGGATGCAGATCAGATCTGGCAATATCCTGGGCAAGGCGCTCAAGCCGGATCTCAGATCTCTTCTTTCCGTCGAGGATCATACTACTCAGGATACAGGGGGTACTTTGTGGCCATCTCCCTGACCTCCTCCCCGATCTTCTTGACCGCACTGCTGTCATTGATGTCTTTCAATATCGTGCATATATATTCGCCTATGATCCGCATCTGTTCCTCCTTCATGCCCCGGGTGGTCACCGCCGGAGTACCGACCCGAAGACCGCTCGTGACGAACGGGCTCCTGCTCTCCTTTGGTATGGTGTTTTTATTGACGGTTATATGAGCCTCACCAAGGACGTTCTCGGCTTCGAGTCCGGTGATGCCGAGATCTGTCAGGTCGAGAAGGATGAGGTGGTTGTCGGTTCCGCCCGAGACCACACGAAGACCTTCGTCCATGAAGACATCAGCCATCGCCCTGGCGTTTTTGACCACCTGGCGGTTGTAATCCTTAAATGAAGGCCTGAGTGCTTCCTTGAAACAGACTGCCTTCGCAGTAATCGTATGCATCAGGGGGCCGCCCTGCATGCCCGGGAAGACCGCCTTGTCAACCTGCGGCCCATATTCGGCGTTGCACATGATGGCGCCGCCCCGTGGACCGCGGAGGGTTTTATGGGTCGTTGTGGTGGTGAAGTTCACCACGTTCACAGAGTTTGGGTGAACGCCTGTGGCACAGAGGCCTGCGATGTGGGCGATGTCGGCCATGCAGTAAGCTCCCACGTCATCGGCGATCTCCTGGAATGCCTTAAAGTCTATTGTCCGTGGATATGCCGATGCACCGCAGACCAGGATCTTCGGCTTCTCCCTCTTCGCCATCTCTCCAACCACACCGTAATCCAGCATCTCGGTCTTTTCATCGACTCCGTATTGGGCAACCCGGTAGAACTTGCCGGTGAAACTCACGGGCGAACCATGTGATAGGTGACCGCCCTGTGAGAGCTTCATGCTCATCAGCGTGTCCCCGAGGTTCATGAACGCAAAATAGACCGCCATGTTTGCCTGGGTACCCGAATGGGGCTGGACGTTTGCATGTTCCGCACCGAAGAGCTCTTTCAGGCGGTCCCTGGCCTGGTTTTCTGCCATGTCATGGAACTCGCAACCGCCGTAATACCGTTTGCCGGGATAGCCCTCGGCATACTTGTTGGTCATTATCGAACCCATCGCCTCCAGCACGGCCCTGCTGACAAGGTTCTCAGATGCAATAAGTTCAAGGCCGTCTCTCTGTCGAATACGTTCCTTTTCAATGATATCCGCTATGACTGGATCAGTGTCGGAAAGATGAGACATATAAAGAAAAGTCGACCTGATAGGGTAATACCTTTTCTTCCATCAGGGAAAAAAAGGCAATTTAGGCCAGTTAAAGATGGGCCGTTTGGAAAAAACGCGGAAACGGGAGCTGGAACGAGGGAAAATGAAGGGGTGTATTGTTCGGAATGAACGTGTTTCAGGCAGCGGGGAGGGTATTCTGTAACAATCCTGATCGATAATTTGCGTCATCTTCCGGGCATAAAAATCCCGTGAATCATTCAAAAAAAGATGAGTAAAAGTATAATGGGCATTTTTTCCGGAATCAGCCCCCAAAGATGAGAGAATTTTTTTTCATGAATCAAATTTCGCCGTCTCTCTTTGTATTTTTCCAGCGTAAGGATTTTAACGTGGAAACGCATTCTATCTTTTAAGAAAAAGCGCAAAAATGAATGATGTCCACCCTCATTCATCAGGGAGAGTATGTCGACAACCATGCACTCTTGCGGTTCCCGGAGATCTGGAGGGTGCAGAAAGAGACCGGTCACCGGGTTGCTGCCCGGGGCGTTTGCCTCTGGCACTGTCCGGTCAGGCACCTGATCCCCAAAAGGAGAGAGAAATGGAGATAAACAGGGATAATAGAAATGTTCCACCCATAGACGAACGAATAACCGTCCTTGAGAGGAAGGTTAAGGAGATAGAGGCCCTCTTGAAAGGTCTCACGGATGAAATGCTTGATCTGAAGTCCGTTGCGATGCGGTTGTCCAAATCAGAGGACAGGCGAACCGAGATGAGGGCTGTCAAGCCGTCATCGGGCCAGCAGAGTACCGTGATTATGCAGAAAAAGACTGCCCCTGTTCATGGCGGCATGAGGGTACCACATCCTGCACAGGAGAAGGAACCTGAGAAGATGGATATGATCATGCAGCCTGACGGAACCCTCAAACCGGAGAGGAGAACGTCAAGCGATTATATCGTTGCTTCGGCAGGGTACGGGAAGAAAGTCAAGCAGGGGCGTGGGAGCGGGTCCCGGTCCGGTGACGTGATCGTTGCCGAGGACGAGGACGAAGAACCATCAACCAGAAAGTGATAGATCCATCAAAAAAGTGACAGGGGCCTGCCGTCAGTGCACATCACGCAGCTGGAGATAGATAATTTCAAATCTTTTACAAAAAAGACAAAAATTCCTTTTTACGAAGGCTTCTCTGTCATATCCGGTCCGAACGGGTCGGGGAAGAGCAATATCGTCGACAGCATACTCTTTGTCCTGGCCCTCTCCGGTTCCAGAACGCTTCGGGCGGAAAAACTGACCGACCTGATAAACCTGAACTCGGGGAAGAATACCGCCGAGGTGACGATCACCCTCTCGGACGGCACCAGGATCAGGCGACGGATAAAACGTACCGCAAGTGGGTATTACAGTTATAATTACTTGAACGACCGTCTCTGCAAGCAGGCTGATGTGACAGAATATCTCTCACGGTTCGGTATCAAGCCCCATGGATATAATGTTGTCATGCAGGGGGACATCACCCGCATCATCGAGATGAGTGACTTCGAGCGGAGAAAGATGATCGACGAGATCGCCGGTGTCGCGGAGTTTGATGCCAAGCGTGACCAGGCGCTGACAGAGCTCGAGGTGGTGCGGGAGCGGATAGAACGCGAGGAGATGCTGCTGCACGAGCTTGCAATCCGACTCGAGGAGCTCGCGGTTGAACGCAAGCAGGCGCTGGCCTACCAGGAATGGCAGGAGAAGCTCAACCATTTCGAGAGCTGCAGGGCGGTGGCGACGCTCCACGAGCAGGAGAAGGAGCTCGCGGCACTCGTCCGGGTGATCGAAGAACAGAATCTATCTCTTGAACGCGTCAAATCCGACAAGAGCCACGAAGAGAATGAATTGTCCTACCTGCAGGCCGATCTGGCCGATATAGATGAACAGATCAACCAGAAGAGCGGCTCGGAGTACCTGAAACTGATTGCCGATCTTGAGGAGGCGAAGGCGCAGATACGCCTCTCGGAACAGAGCATAGCCCGGTTCAGGAAGGACAAGGAGGGCAACCTGGAAGCGATCAACCGCACCTTCGTGGACTTGAAGCGCAGCGAGACGCGGGTTGGCGAGTGCAGCCAGTCCATCCGGGAACTCGGTATCGACCGGACAAACCTCGCCATGGAGGCGGCAACTGCCAGGGGACAGGTAGAGAATATTGAGTCCGCGATCCAGTTGCAGAGCAGGGACGCCGAGGGTGCCAGGGACGAACTCTTCTCGCTCATGAGCCTGGTCGACGAGCGGAAAGCGAAGAGATCCGATATTCTCCACCAGAAGGACATGCTGCTTGAGAGGAGCCGGCTCCGCAGCTCGGAGAAGGAGCGGCTGGACGAGCGCCTTCGTGCCATATCAGAGGATTACGACTCGCGCATCGCCCAGAGAGATGAGTGTGCCAGGGAGATACTGGCAAAGAAGGAAGAGAAGGAGTCTACGGACAGGGAACTCTCGAAGATCGAGTCCGGTCTTTTTGCAAAGCGGTCCACCCTCGAACGCGTGAAAGAGGAATACAGGGGATACGAACAGGAAGTGATGCGGCTCGAAGCCCAGCAGCAGGCACGGGGAGAGAGCGGAGGCCGGGCAATGGAGGCGGTGAGAGGCATGGACGGCGTGTATGGGACCGTGGCCCAGCTCGGCAGGGCCCCGCCAGAGTATGCGACCGCCCTGAACGTGGCCGCCGGCTCAAGAATCCACTATGTCGTTGTCGAGGATGACCAGGTTGCAACTTCGGCCATACACTTTTTAAAAGAGAACCGGCTCGGGAGGATGACGTTTCTCCCGCTCACCAGGCTGAAACCGCCCGCTTTATCGCCGGTCGAGGGTGAGGGGATCCTTGGATATGCCGTCGATATGCTGGAATTCGATTCCCGGTACCGCGATGCGTTCAGGGTGGTCTTCGGTGCCACGGTTGTTGTTGACTCGCTCTCACGTGCCCGGAAGCTGATGGGGAGGTTCCGCATGGTCACACCCGATGGGGAGCTCCTCGAGAGGACGGGTGCAATGACCGGCGGGAGTTTCAAGAAGGTCCAGAAAGGTTTCGGAACCGCGGTCGAGGAGGACATCATACGCCTGCGCCAGAAGATGGCATCACTCGAGGACGAAATTTCTGATCTTGAGAGTGCCGTGAAGAGAGGGACCGACGAGATCGATGCCAGGAGGAAGACGCGTGCCGAGACGGACCAGGAGATCGGCCGCCTGGCGATGAGGGAGGAGGAGTTTTCCAAGCAGGCCGACACGCTTGAACAGGAGAGGGAGCGGATCGGGGAGGCCCTGGCGCTCATCGCAGGCGAGGTGAAGGCAGGGACGACAGAGCTTGCTGCTCTCGAGGTGACGCTTGACAACACCACCGACGAGATAAACCAGATCGGAAAAAAGATCGATTCCATCAAGAAGCGCCTCGATGATACCGATATTCCCGCGTTATCAGAAGAGCTCGAGAAGAAGAAGCGTGAAGCCGATGATATCGAGCGGAGGCTTCGCAACAAGGAGTCCGATATCGCTGATCTCCAGCGGGAACGCCAGCACTTCAATGCACGGGTGGAGGAGTTAAAGGCGGAGAACGAGCGGATAGGCGCACGGAACAGTGAACTTGACGCGGAGATATCCGGCGCCCAGGAGCAGATAGAGTCGAGTAAAGGTGAGATAGCCCGGATCGAAGAGAGGCAGAAGGAATTCTCAGGGGAACTCGAGAACCTGCGGGCCAAGCATACGGAGGTTGCCGAGGCAATCAGGGAGTCGGAGAAGCACCTCCTGGAATTCGAGGCCGCGATGGAACGGATACGGATACAGATCACCGCACTCGAGGAGCGGAAGGCGGCACTCGATGCCGAGATCGAAACCTTGCGAAGCGAGGTCGGCGACAGGGACACGGACCTTACGCTCCAGGAGATTGAGGATGGTATCGCCGAGGCGACGCACGAGATGCGGAAGATTGGTGCGGTGAATATGCTCGCAATCGATGAATTCGATCGTGTTGACAAGAGGATACAGGAGAGGACCGAGAAGAAGGAGGTGCTTTCCAGGGAACGGACGGATCTCCTCGAGAGGATAGAGAGCTTCGAGCAGATGAAGTATGACGCGTTCATGACCGCGTTCCGGGCGATCGATGCGAACTTCCGCGAGGTGTTCGCCAGACTGACCAGCGGCAACGGTCACCTTATCCTGGAAAACGAGGAAGATCCCTTCTCAGGCGGGCTGTCGTTTGCCGTCCAGCCGCGGGACAAGCCTGTGCACCTGCTATCTGCCCTGTCCGGTGGCGAGAAGTCCCTGACAACGCTCGCATTCATATTCTCTATCCAGCAGTATATTCCTGCGCCGTTTTATGCCTTCGACGAGGTGGATATGTCGCTTGACGGTTCGAATGTAGAGAGGATAGCAGAGATGATCAGGGAACTCTCGATTCGATCGCAGTTCATCATTGTCTCTCTCCGAAAACCGATGATAGAGGCTGCTGACAGGATCGTCGGGGTGACACTTCTCTCTGATAAGAGCTCGTTTGTGACAGGGATCAAGGTAAATGGCTGAAGAACCTGTTGAGATCCTGGTTCATATGGCGGAGAAGGGAGAGATAGATCCCTGGAATATCGATATCGTGGAGGTCACGGACCGGTTTTTGGCCGAGCTCGACAGGAGGAAGGAGCTTGACCTTCGCATCTCCGGAAGAACTCTTTTTTATGCCGCACTCCTCCTGCGAATGAAGTCCGAGTATCTTGGAATGGTGGACGAGGAGGAGGATGACGAATTCGGGGAGGAGATCGACGGGGTCGACGAGTTTTCACTGGAAGACGATTTCGGTGACGGGATTGGCCTTGGTCCCATCGAGCAGCTCGAACACGAGATACGGAGACGCCTTGACAGAAAGCATCTCCGCAAGAGGCCTGTCACGCTTTTTGAGCTGATCCTGGAATTGAAGGCGGCGGAAAAGGAGCAGAGGAGGCGCCAGAGATTCCGGTCTCCACTATCGGGAGAATTTTTCGATGTCGACGACGTGGTGAGTATCGCTCACGAGGAAGGCTACCGCGAAGCGGCCCTGTCTGTAATGGAGGAATTTGAGCGCCACCTCGAGAAGGAGGGGGTGATGACGCTCCACGAGATCGCGGAGATCCTGGGGAAGGGTATCGTGGAGATATACATCCCCCTTCTCTTCCTGATGTTCGAGGGAAGGCTTGCACTGTGGCAGGACGAGTTCTTCGGGGAAGTGTTTGTCCAGGTATGCCCTGCAGAGGGGAGTTGATCGTTTCGATCCCGTAAACCCCGAAGTTTTTCGATGGTCCGTTTCGATACGATGAGTAATATGAAGACACAATGGCACGGCAACCGCATAAAGACAGAATTTATCCGGGCCGGCGATCTCGACGATATATGCGGCATGCTGGAAAAAGAATCCGTGTGCCGGTGGCTGTTCTTCGGGCCGAATACTCCTGAAACTACGAGAGCGTAATTTTACTCCATTCATTGAATCCATTGCGAGGGAGACCTCCAGGGAAAAGTACCCGGGTCCCCGGTATTTACGATCCGCGTGAAGGATACCGGACAATTCTGCGGGCAATGCGCCATTCTCCCGGTAGAGTATTGCCCGGGAGCCTACCTGGTTGGGTACCAGATCGACGACGGGTTCACCGGCATGGGTTTTGGCACGGAGGCATGCGAGTTCCTCATCTATTATGCATTCACGCTAGACCGACGCGTACCGCCTGAATGGCGATGCGGCATATGAAAACACCGCGTCATGGAAGATTATGGAGAAGTGCGGATTTTTGTTCGAAGGCCGGAGAAGCAAATACAGGTATGCACGCGGCAGGTGCCATGACCAGGTATTGTACGGGCTATGAAAAGAAAATCTGGACGCGTCGTATATTGATGGCTTGGCCCTTAAGTGGGAATCCTGATTCAGCAGGTCGTCGCATCCTTCGCGAGAAGAATGCTGAACCGGATATCCACATGGGAAGATGATCTTTCCTGATTGGCAGGACTGCTGTGAAGACTGGCGATCGCGGCGAAAATGCCGCTCTTCTCGTGGTCCGTCGTGGCACCCGGATTGCGGCGCGACGGATACTTTTCCGCTGTATTCGTGCAATTATGCCGCGCAGCGTTAAATGCAGGGTGATCCTACCGGATTTCAATCTGTGTGGCGGGGGAAATCCTGGCCGTCATCCTCCGCGCCCACGTTTCCCTGCAGACTGCAGGTGGTTGATCCAGGTGTTTTCAGGGTGTTTCAGTGGAATGATGGTCAAATTATTTATAGGGTTCATGCGAATATGATCTGGCTTACAGGGTTCGGGACAAAAGCCCCTGATTTGGGGGGGTTCCGGGACCTGTTCGGGTTGAAGGGTAACAAACTTGATATAGCATAATGATCAATTTGTATATCCTCAAATGATAATGATGAACCGGAAAAAAAGAGGCCGTTCCGGTTCTGATATATAGTCCTCTGGTTGGAAATTCATCCGATTCAAATCGGGGATTTTCTGCTGCGGGGGTTATGGTGGACGGGATATTCGGGTTCTGAACCCGGGACCGTTCGGGTGTTGTCACGCTGTCGATGAGATGGATTGACAATGGTTAAATACCAACAAGGCAAATAATTAAAACCCTCTGTGATGGAGAACCAAGCATAGCCGGCTTGACCGGTTTTGGTTCTGACGTTGGTACTGGCAATGCGGAAATTTGTTTGGTAACCGCTAAATTCCTCATAAGAAATTCAGATAGAGTGTGCTGTAAACTTCAAAGAATTCTGGTTGATCCTGCCAGAGGCCACTGCTATCGGGGTTCGATTAAGCCATGCGAGTCGAGAGGTGAAAGACCTCGGCGTACTGCTCAGTAACACGTGGACAACCTACCCTAAGGAGGGGGATAACCCCGGGAAACTGGGGATAATACCCCATAGACTAGAGAAGCTGGAATGCTCTCAAGTCCAAAGGTCCGCCGCCTTAGGATGGGTCTGCGGTCGATTAGGTTGTTGTTGGGGTAACGGCCCAACAAGCCCGTGATCGATACGGGTTGTGAGAGCAAGAGCCCGGAGATGGATTCTGAGACACGAATCCAGGCCCTACGGGGCGCAGCAGGCGCGAAAACTTTACAATGCGGGAAACCGTGATAAGGGAACCCCGAGTGCCCGTAAATTCGGGCTGTCCATCAGCGTAAATAACTGGTGAAGAAAGGGCCGGGCAAGACCGGTGCCAGCCGCCGCGGTAATACCGGCGGCTCGAGTGGTGGCCACTATTATTGGGCTTAAAGCGTCCGTAGCTTGGTTGTTAAGTCTCTTGGGAAATCTACCGGCTCAACCGGTAGGCGTTCAGGAGATACTGGCAATCTAGGGACCGGGAGAGGTGAGAGGTACTCCAGGGGTAGGAGTGAAATCCTGTAATCCTTGGGGGACCACCTGTGGCGAAGGCGTCTCACTAGAACGGCTCCGACAGTGAGGGACGAAAGCTGGGGGAGCAAACCGGATTAGATACCCGGGTAGTCCCAGCTGTAAACGATGCGCGTTAGGTGTATCGGTGACCACGAGTCACCGAGGTGCCGAAGGGAAACCGTGAAACGTGCCGCCTGGGAAGTACGGTCGCAAGGCTGAAACTTAAAGGAATTGGCGGGGGAGCACCACAACAGGTGGAGCCTGCGGTTTAATCGGACTCAACGCCGGAAAGCTCACCGGATAAGACAGCGGAATGATAGCCGGGCTGAAGACTCTGCTTGACTAGCTGAGAGGAGGTGCATGGCCGTCGTCAGTTCGTACTGTGAAGCATCCTGTTAAGTCAGGCAACGAGCGAGACCCACGCCAACAGTTGCCAGCATGTCCTCCGGGATGATGGGGACACTGTTGGGACCGCCTCTGCTAAAGAGGAGGAAGGAATGGGCAACGGTAGGTCAGCATGCCCCGAATTATCCGGGCTACACGCGGGCTACAATGGACAGGACAATGGGTATCGACACCGAAAGGTGAAGGCAATCTCTTAAACCTGCCCGTAGTTCGGATTGTGGGCTGCAACTCGCCCACATGAAGCTGGAATCTGTAGTAATCGCGTCTCAAAATGGCGCGGTGAATATGTCCCTGCTCCTTGCACACACCGCCCGTCAAACCACCCGAGTGAGGTCTTGATGAGGCTGCGGTTGTCGCCGTGGTCGAATCTGGGTTTCGCAAGGGGGGTTAAGTCGTAACAAGGTAGCCGTAGGGGAATCTGCGGCTGGATCACCTCCTAACGAATTATATGGGGAGCGGTTATCAGACAAACCGTAAAATTGCCGGTATCGACAAGGACAGGGGGCTCATAGCTCAGTTGGAAGAGTGCCGCCTTTGCGAGGCGGAGGCCATGGGTTCGAATCCCATTGAGTCCACTTTCGATGCACCTGGAGATGCGAATCACCAGGGAAGGGCTGAGAGTCAAGCCAATGACTCAAAGAAGCCGTGTACAGGTTTGCACTCAGGACGTTAAATGGGTTTGACGGAGCACTAGCCATAAGCCTGTCATTGGATGGCTCGGTTCGAGTGCCGAAGAAGGGCGTGCCAAGCTGCGATAAGCTCCGGGTAGACGCAGGGAGTCAATGAACCGGAGATACCCTAATGGGACATCCCAACACTTCGGTGTTGATCCGTTGAGGATCGGGAACGCCCCGAATTGAAACATCTCAGTAGGGGCAGGAGAAGAAATCAACCGAGATGTCGTTAGTAGAGGCGATCGAACACGACACAGTTCAAACCGAATCCCGCAAGGGAGATGTGGTGTTATAAGCCCACCGTATGGCACTTCAACGCCAAGCGAAAGTCGTCTGGAACGTCGCACCGTAGAGGGTGATAGTCCCGTACGCGTACGCGGAGAAGGCCTGGTGGTGTCTTGAGTACCGCGGGTTGGAATTCTCGCGGGAATTCAGGGGTCATCAACCTCTAAAACTAAATACAACTCGAAACCGATAGCGAAATAGTAGCGTGAGCGAAAGCTGAAAAGTAACCCTGAAAAGGTGGTTAAAAGCGCCTGAAATTGACAGGTGATGGTGGGTTATGGCATGAAAGGATCTTCCACACGAAGGAACCCATCGCGAGGTGGTAGTACGGGTGTGGTTGCCGATGTCATAACGTACGTTTTGAAGAACGGGCCAGAGAGTTTATTCTATTGGCAAGGTTAACCGTTAAGGGGAGCCGAAGGGAAACCAACAAGTCCGTAGGCCGCAAGGCCGTGGGACGACGTATTAAAAGTGCGTGGAGTCAGTAGGATAAGACCCGAAGCCTGGTGATCTATGCGTGGGCAGGTTGAAGCGTGACGAAAGTTGCGTGGAGGACCGCAAGCGGTTTTGATATGCAAATCATTCGCGTGACCTGCGTATAGGAGTGAAAGATTCATCGAACCAGGCATCAGCTGGTTCCTCTCGAAACATGCCGCAGCATGACCTGGCTGGAGATCGATGGTGAGGTAGAGCACTGATTGGGGGAGCTGGGGGAGAAATCCCTCACCCCCCTGCCAAACTCCAAACTCCCCATCATCCTAGAAGGCCGGTAGTCCGGGCTACGGGGTAAGCTTGTAGTCCGTAAGGGAGACAACCCAGACCGTGGTTAATGTCCCTCAATGTAGGCTAAGTGTCAACACTGAAAGTAGTCCTAGGCCAAAGACAACTGGGAGGTGAGCTCAGAAGCAGCTATCCTTTAAAAAGTGCGTAACAGCTTACCAGTCAAGGTTTAGGGCGCTGAAAATGGACGGGGCTAAAGCCTACTACAGAGACCACGGAGCACCGAAAGGTGATCTCGTAGAGAGGCGTTCTGCATGGGTAGAAGCTGGGGCGTAAGTTCCAGTGGACCGTGTAGAATTGAGAATTCTGGCAATAGTAGAAGCAAAGATGGGTGAGAATCCCATCCGCCGCAGGGGCTAGGTTTCCTCGGCAATGTTCGTCAGCCGAGGGTTAGTCGGTCCTAAGGTGTACCGTAATTCGAGTACATCGAAAGGGAAACAGGTTAATATTCCTGTACCATTCATCTGCAGTTCTTCGGAACCCTGACACTTCGGGGTATGTTGAGCGGGGTCGTCGCCCCGTCCAAGCGTATAATCCCAGGGAGTACCGCAATGGTGAGAAATGGGAGAAAGCGTGATGGGGAAACTCGACAAATTCCTGGAGTCCATGAAAAGGGAGATGAATGTCCGTACCGAGAACTGACACAGGTGCCCCTCGCTGAAAAGGCGAAGGCGTGTCGGATTTAATCGTGTTAAGGGAACTCGGCAAATTGGCCCCGTAACTTTGGGAGAAGGGGTGCCTGCCTGGAGATCAGGCAGGTCGCAGTGACCAGGGAGCTCTGACTGTCTAATAACAACATAGGTGACTGCAACTCGGAAACGACTAGTATAGTCACTGATTCCTGCCCAGTGCAAGTATCTGAACACCCGGTACAACGGGACGAAGGACTTGTAAACGGCGGGGGTAACTATGACCCTCTTAAGGTAGCGTAGTACCTTGTCGCTTAATTGGCGACTTGCATGAATGGATTAACAAGAGCTCTACTGTCCCTAACACGAATCCGTTGAACTTTTTGTCCTAGTGCAGAGACTAGGGACTCCTATTGGGAAGTGAAGACCCCGTGGAGCTTTACTGCAGCCTGTCGTTGGGTTACGATATTACATGCGCAGGGTAGATGGGAGGTGTCGATCCGTTCCTTGTGGGGAACGGGGAGCCAACGATGAGACACCATCCTTGTTTTCTTGTAACTCTAACTCTAACGAGGACATCGGTAGGTAGGCAGTTTGGGTGGGGCGCCACACCCTCGAAAAAATATCAAGGGTGCCCTAAGGTCAACTCATGTGAGTCAGAAACTCACAGGAGAGTGTCAAGAGCATAAGTTGGCCTGACGCGATTACGAACAGCAAGTAATCGCGAGAGGAAACTCGGGTCTAACGAACCAATACGCCCTTTTGGTGAGGGCTATTGACGACAGAAAAGCTACCCCGGGGATAACAGAGTCGTCGCCGGCAAGAGCACATATCGACCCGGCGGCTTGCTACCTCGATGTCGGTTCTTTCCATCCTGGCTGTGCAGCAGCAGCCAAGGGTGAGGTTGTTCGCCTATTAAAGGGGATCGTGAGCTGGGTTTAGACCGTCGTGAGACAGGTCGGTTACTATCTAATAGGAGTGTCAGGAGTCTGAAGGCAAGAATGAAATAGTACGAGAGGAACTTTCATTCGGCGCCTCTGGTCGATCGGTTGTCCGACAGGGCAATGCCGAGCAGCTACGCGCCAAGGGATAAAAGCTGAAAGCATCTAAGCTTGAAACCCCGCCTAAAAAGAGACTCCGTCATAGGACATCGGTAAAAGACCGGTTTGATAGGCCTGGGATGTACGCACGAAGGCAACGACGTGTTCAGTCCGCAGGTACTAACGTCCGAAGCGCTAGTGCTCGCATCGCCAAACCCAGACGAAATTCTGAGTGCAAATCTGAAAGTTTAAACCTTATTATGTACAACATAATAAGGCTGTTACACGGCTGCCAAGGTGGCGGAGCGGCCACGCGGTTGACTGCAGATCAACTACACTCCGGTTCAAATCCGGACCTTGGCTTTGGGTAATTGCGGCCATAGCAGTCGGGATACACCTGGACTCATTCCGAACCCAGAAGTTAAGCCGACTCACGTAGTGCACTGTACTGAGGTACGCGAGTCCTCGGGAACTGTACCACGCTGCAATTACCCTTCTACCTAGCATCGAATCAATTGGCATTCGTTTTTATGATTTTTATTCAAGGAGCGAAGGCTCTATTCCTGTTATCGTATCGTTTTATCGGGTACCGCCAGGTTCGAGACCTGAGATGACATTTGCAATTTTCATATGGATATCACTCATCGCAATACACCTGCGCCGGCTCAAGGACTCCCGGGAACTTCTCCCGGCAGGACTTCCGGGCAAGGTAGCAGAGATGGCAGGCATCTGCGACACCTGTCGACGGAGGTGTATAACCCAGTTCCCGGGCCAGTTGTGCCGGCCCCCCTTCCAGAAGCGGCCCGCAGATGGGATGGCCGGACGGGGAATAGTCCCGGACCAGTTCCTCGAGCGGATGCTCCCAGATATTTCCCATACAAATCCCCTGGCAGATCTGGAGATTGCCATATGCGTCGACGTGCAACCGTGACGGGTCTTTTAAGTCCTCATAGGGACATGTTGTGAATTTCTTCCAGTCATGGGCATCTGCATACCGGCTCAGTTTCCCTGCAGCGCGCCCCCGGAACATGATGCCCCCGCCGTTGACGACTCCTTTCTTCTCCTCCCTGGGGGATCCCCGTGTTTCCGGGCCTGATGCCCCCGGGTCCAGGGCGAGGATTGCTGCCGGCAGTCCCATCTCCTTTGCCGTCCGGAATGCACACCGGGCTGCGTTCTTCTCCCGGTCCTCGAAATGGAAAACGTCGTCGCTGATACTGATACCCGCAACCCCGAGGTCTGGAAACGGTTCCAGAAAACACCTGGCGTTCTCTTCGGCGGTTGCAAAGTACCCGTTGGTCACGATCCCGACGGAGTATCCCCTGCTTCTGGCCTGGCGGATGCCGTTTAACAGGACAGGATAGAAGAGGAAAGGTTCGCCGCCCTCGAAGTAGATCTTATCCACCGTTCCCAGGGCATCAGCCTGATCGAGGAGTGCGGTTATCTGGCTAGGTGTAAACGTCCCCTTCGATTGGGGGCTGCTGCAGACAAAACAGTGTTCGCACGACATCGTACACATGTAGGTTATGAGGATATGCAACTGCGTTATCATGGTGTGGGGGCTCCGGAAATGAGAGGATTATAGCTGTGCTGATATAATGCAAGTTGTCTAATGGAACGATATATTTTAACCCTCTTACGAACATTGACTATTTTTTGCAGTATTAATATCGTCAAAACCGAGAATTACAGTTTCATTTACCTTCCCGGCTAAAAGTACAGCTTAAAATCGAATGAAATCTGAAAAAAGCCAAGATTGAACCGTTAAATTGATCGTACTTGAGGGAGTATTCTT
>Ga0209269_1000591_pt1 | contig 31275 bp, 23 predicted proteins | sample MTBAKMMethaMetaG_FD_187455 | JGI IMG/M metagenome (GOLD analysis project Ga0209269, IMG submission 187455) | Enrichment culture microbial communities from Arthur Kill intertidal strait, New Jersey, USA, that are MTBE-degrading - MTBE-AKM (Arthur... | ecosystem: Environmental > Aquatic > Marine >... | reverse complement strand
CCACGACCTGGCCCCTGAGGCCGAACTCTACTTCCACACCGCCTATCCCAACGCCGTCACCTTCACGACCGGGATCACCGCCCTCGCCGATGCGGGCTGTCAGGTGATCTGCGACGATATCGGCTGGCTGACCGAGCCCTTCTTCGAGGATGGGTATGTCGCCTCGCACGTACGGAACCTCCTGGAGAAGAGGGATCTCATCTACGTTTCGGCGGCGGGCAACGATGCCGGCGGGATCCACTACCAGGGGGCGTTCCAGAACGACGGCTCTGGCTGGCACTCCTTTGCCGCCGGACGGAACCTCCTGCTCACCCAGATCGATCCGGGATCAGGGGGGCAATCGAACTCCTTCCTGATTGTTCTCCAGTGGGACGACGTCTGGGAAAAGTCGTCCAATGATTACGATCTCTATCTGGTCGGGCAGGACGGAAACGGGTATTACGAGATCATGAACAGCTCGAAGGTGCAGGACGGCGACGACAAGCCGATGGAGATCATCGAGGGAACCTATAGCGGTTCTACGGTCTCCCAGGTGTATCTTGCAGTTCAGGCCGCAAACGGCGCCGCACCGCGGAACCTTGAGATTTTCATCTTCAGCGGCGGGAAATTCAACGACCCGGTCGCCTCGGACGAGGACACGATCTTTGGCCATCCCGCCGTCTCCGGTGTGGTGGCCGTCGGGGCGATCAGCGCCTCGGATCCGGGCAACGACACGATCGAGCCGTTTTCCTCGCGCGGGAGGGTGACCATCTCCAACCCTGCGCCTGAGGTGAGGGACAAGCCCGACATCTGCGGCATCGACGGGGTGCGCGTCACCGGTGCGGGTGGGTTCCCGAGTACATTTTACGGCACCAGCGCCGCAGCCCCGACTGTAGCCGGCGTGACCGCACTGGTCTGGGGGCTTGACCTCAAGCAATCGCCTGATACGATCAAGGAGGCGCTCTACGCCGGGGCCGTCGACCTCGGTGAGGCCGGGTGGGACCCGGTCTTCGGCTATGGGCGGGCCGACGCCATGGCGGTGGCAGTGCAGCCTGAGCTCTCGGCTAACTTCTCAGCCTCGCCGCTCTCCGGCCCTGCGCCGCTGACAGTCCAGTTCACCGATCTTTCCACTGGAACGATTACGGCCTGGCAATGGGACTTCGGCGACGGCGCTGCCTCGGGTGAACAGTATCCTGAACACGTCTACGCGGCCGAGGGGCTCTATACCGTCAGCCTCATGGTCTCCGACGGGCAGGGCAACAGCGACACCCTTGTGATGACCGACTACATCAACGTCTCTGCTGCCCAGGTCGAGAATGTCACCGCAGACTTCACGGCCGACGTCACCTCCGGCACCGCGCCGCTGACCGTCCAGTTCACCGATCGCTCGACCGGGCCTGTTACGGCGTGGGGATGGGACTTCGGCGACGGCGCCTCATCGAGCGAGCAGCATCCCGAGCATACTTACCTGCAGGCCGGCACCTACACCGTCTCCCTGACGGTCACCGGCGACGGTCAGAGTGATACCCTCATTCGGGGGGGCTACATCTCGGTGGAACCCGCCGGTGAGGTCGACGCGAACCTGACCTTTGTCCCGGCAGGGGCAACCCTCGCGCCAGGCACGGAAACCGCATTCACCATTCTCATGGACAGGGCAGCGGCTGGCATCGCGGGCTACACGATCACCGTGTCCCTCGACGACCCGGCGATCGGTGAGATCACCGCCGTTTCATTCCCTGCATGGGCCGGGCTGAAGAGCAACGGCACCCTTCCCGCAGACTCGGTCTGGATCAGGGCGGTCGATCTGGAAGGGAATGCCGGGACCGGGAACATCACGCTCTGCACGGTCACGGTGCGGGGCGACACCGAGGGGACGACGACACTCTCGATCCTGGACAACGCCACCCTGGAGGATAGGGAGGGCGGCATCTACACCTTCGCCACCGTGCCGGCGACCCTGACGGTCGGGGCTGCGGCAGTCCTCCCGTTCCCGAAACCTGACGGCACCACCTATCCCGCCCCCACCGACCCGGACGGCGACGGCCTGTACGAGGACGTCGACGGCAACGGCCGGATCGGGTTCAACGATGTGGTGGTGTATTACACGAACCTGCAGTTCGTCGAGGATAACCAGCCGCTGGAAGCGTTCGACTATGACAGGAACGGTCGGATCGGGTTCAACGATGTGATCGTCCTGTACGGGATGATCGCCTGATAGATACTCTGGAGCGAAATATGACGAACCTCAAAGATCTGGTGCCCTTTATCGGCACCCTATTCCTCTGCGCCCTCATGGTGCAGGGGGTTCTGGCCGCTGCGGTCGGGGACGGAACAGATGCCGGGAATATCACCATCACCATCCTGCCCCAAATGGCAGAGGTCGATCTGGGCGGAACGGCCGATTACGATCTGGTCCTGGATCATATACCGGCCGGCATTGCAGGCTACAACATCTCGGTCGGTCTGACCGACGGATCGGTCGGAGAGATCGTCGCCGTTTCCTTCCCTTTATGGGCTGCGTTGAGGAGCAACGGCACCCTGCCGGCGGATGAGGTCTGGTGCACGGCGGTGGACCTCGCCGGCGGCGCCGGAACCGAGAATATCACGCTCATGACCCTCACCCTCCGCGGCGATGCCGCAGGATCGGCCGGCATTGCCGTGCTGGAAGGGGTGGTGGAGGACCGGAACGGGGGATTGCCCTCTCTCCTGGACGTCGCACCGGCGACCTTCGCGGTGGGGGAGGCCGTGAACGGGGCGGTCAACTTCACCGCCGACGTGACTTCGGGCACCGCCCCGCTCACCGTGCAGTTCACCGACACCAGCACGGTTGAAAATGTCACCTTGTGGTTCTGGGACTTCGGCGATGGGTTCATGTCGACGCGGCAGCACCCGCTCTACACCTTCCACGATACCGGTTCCTTCACCGTCACCCTCACCCTGACCGACGCCCGGAATCTCACCTGGACCCAAACCAGAGAGGGATTCATCACCACCCTCAACGAGACCGTGAGAGAGGCCGACTTTATCGCCAACGTCACAGAGGGGCCGGCGCCGCTTACCGTGCAGTTCACCGACACCGGGACGATCGAGAATGTCACCGGATGGTCCTGGGACTTCGGGGACGGCGGCACCTCGGATGAGCAAAACCCGGTATGGGTCTATATGGCGCCGGGCCGTTACAATGTCTCACTCATGGTGACCGACATCTGGAATGCCACGTTTTGGGAGGAAAAGGTCGGGTACATCACCGTCAATGAGTCAGAAGAGTACGCCGATTTCACCGCCAATGTAACCGGGGGCGAGGCGCCGCTGGCAATCCAGTTCACCGATACGAGCACGGTGAGGAACATCACCTCATGGTTCTGGGAGTTCGGCGACGGGAACACCTCTGAGGAGCAGCATCCGGTCCATATCTACACAGCAAACGGCACCTATGACGTCGGGCTCACGATCAACCGGGAGGGGGATCCCTCGTATGAGGTGCGCTCCGGCGGTTACATCACGGTCGGCATTGCATGAGCATACCCTCGCGCATGGATCTCCCGGATCTGGAGATACTCCCTCCGTCCCAATTTTGAGTTCGGCGCCCGCCCGGGCGGGCGCTTCTCCTGGAGATCTCCACACCATCAGAAGAAGGCCCTGGTGGCGCCCATGCCCTCTCATGCCCCGGTCCCGGCACTGAAATCCAGATTCAAAAAGCAAATTTATTTGAAAGTGGTCTATTCCATTCTCTATAGCAATTTCAGAAGCTTGGAAGTGGGTGCAGAAAAGAAAAAGAATATCATGTAGAGTGCGAATCTCTATGCAGTGCATTTCACTCTGCCTGCCCGGCCTGCAGGTTGGGCCTGCATCGGAATAATCTGAGGAGATGAAGCAATTTTCACGTGAAATCGGCAGAGGGCGCTCTTTTAACGCGCACCTGATGATCTATGTCATTCTGATCATCGTTTTTGTCATCGCTATTCTATCCTCATACTCGTATTTTGAGGCGAAAAACGATATCGTCGAGAAAACCGACCTCCTGCAGGAGCAGGCGGAAAAGAGCATCATCGAATGGATGATCCTCGTCGATGCCGGTCTGGAGATGTATGACGACACTCTCAACGCCCGCATGCAGACCGGGTTTGAGGACTTTTTAAGGGCGTACGAAGAGGGGGGCAATGACCCCGCACAGATGGACCTAGAACGCCTCAAAGAGGACCTCGGCGGCACGATGGACCTCTACATCATCGATCAGGACGGGGTCATCAGGTACAGCACGGTCGAGCACGAGATCGGGGTCGACTTCAGTGGCATCCCGGATTTCTTCGCCTATATCACACTGCTCCGTGAAGGCGATTCGTTCTCGGCAGACCGCGTGGTGCGGGAGCGGACGTCCGGGATAGTTAGAAAGTACGCCTATATGCCGACGCCCGATCACCGCTACCTCCTGGAGCTTGGCCTTGTCCCCGAACTGCTCGAAACCAGGAAACTCGGCCTCTCCTATGTCCAGACTACCGACAATCTCAAAACGCTCAATCAGGACCTCTTGAGCATACGCATATATGATATTTTCGGGCAGATTGTCGGGAATAAGAGTTATATGGGGGACGACCTCCAGAGAGAGAGGATCTCCTCGGTGATCGAGGAGCGGCAGGGGGCGGTGTACGCGGACCCCGAAAACCGCACCGAGACCCATTACCTTTTTTTGGACCTGCGGGACCCGGACTATGCATCTGATCTGTCCATGGTGATCGAGCTCACCTATACCACCGCATCCCTCGACCAGAAACTTACGTCCCTCTTATTCTCGCACATCATGATCGCTCTTCTTGCGGTACTTCTCAGCGGCTTGCTCGTCTTTGTGGGTATCTGCCATGTTTCCCGGCCAATATCCGAGGTCGTCGAGGACATCGACCGGATCGCGCAGGGCGACCTCGACCACCGGATCAGGCATACGCAGGGCCTCGAGTTCTCCCGCCTGGAAAACAGCATCAATGCGATGGTTGGTGCTCTCAAGGCGAGCCTCGGGCGCGCGCAGGAGTCTGAACGGGCACTCCGTGAGTACAACGAGAACCTCGAGGCGATCATCACAGAGCGGACGGCCGAGTTGAAAGCCTCAAACGAAGAGGCGAACCTCTACATCGACATCATGTCCCATGACATCAACAACACCAACACCATCGGCCTCGGCTATCTCCAGATGATTGTTGACCGTTTCGACGGGCGGGAGAGAGACCTGGCAGAGCGCGTCAGAAACAGCATCTTAAGGAGTTCGCAGATCATCCAGAACGTCTCCACCATCAGGACGATCCATATGCGAAACCTCCCGCTCGAACCGGTCGATCTGGACCTGGTGATCAGGGCGGAGATCGCCGGGAATCACAATGCCGGGATTCATTACGAGGGCGGCCCGGTCCTGGTCTGTGCAGACACCCTTCTTTCCGAGGTCTTCTCCAACCTGATAGGAAACGCCTTCAAGTTCATGGGAGGAAAAGGCGAGGTCACCATCAGGGTCGAAGAGGGAGAGGACGAGGTGCTGGTCTCGGTGGAGGACACAGGGCCGGGGATACCCGACGATCTGAAGGAGGCGATATTCGGTCGTTTCAAGCGGGGATCTGAAAAAGTAAGCGGAAAAGGGCTTGGCCTCTATATCGTCCGCTCTCTTGTAGAGCATTATGGCGGGAGGGTCTGGGTGGAAAACCGTGTGCCCGGTGTCTCCGGGGCAGGGGCGGCGATCAGGTTCACCCTGAAACGCCCTCCCTGCCAGGAGCCCTGAAGCGTCAGGCATAAGAAGTCTGGTGGCGAACTCCAGCAGATGGACCCGATCCTGCAGGTCGTCCTGATCCTGGCCGCCGCGAAGATCGCCGGGGAGGCCGTTGAACGGGCTGGTTTTCCCGCGCTTATCGGCGAGATCGGCGCCGGCATCGTGCTTGGACCGTCCATCTTCGGGCTGGTCGCGTATGACGATACGCTGGCATTTCTTGCAGATATCGGGATAATCGCCCTGCTCTTCGTCAGCGGGATCCAGATGAACATCAAGTCGTTTGTCGCCTCAGAACGTTCGGCGGCTTCGACGGCACTTCTGGGCATCGTCGTCCCTTTTCTGATGGGCGCAGGCGTCGGCGTCGTGGCTGGTTTTTCCCCACTTGAAACGCTCTTTATAGGTGTCGCCCTCTCCGTCACCTCCATCGGGGTCTCGGTGCGGGCGCTCGTCGACCTGCGAAAGATGAACACGCCGTCCGGAATGACGATCGTCGGGGCGGCAGTCATCGACGACATCATCGGCATCCTCCTGCTTGCCGTGCTCACGGCGGTGGCGGCCGGGAGCGGGAGCTCGGCGCTCTACACCATCACGGCCGGGGGAGCCTTCCTTGCGGCGACCCTGATCTTCGGGCGCCGTTTGCTGCCCGCCCTGATGAGGCGCGCCCGCGCCACCCACACCCACGAGATGCCGTACACGGCAGCGATCGCCATCGCCCTCTTCATGGCGTACCTTTCGCATCTTGCCGGCCTCCACTACGCCGTTGGCGCCTTCCTTGCCGGCCTGCTCCTCGGCGACCAGATCAGGGACGACCGCACCCTTTTCGAAGGAATAGCAGACTTTTCCTTTGGTTTCTTCGTGACCTTCTTCTTCGCCTCGATCGGGCTGCTCGCCGCGATCACGCTCGACACCCTCCTCTCCCCCTTTGTTCTCCTCCTGATCCCTGTCGCATTCGCCGGGAAGATCCTGGGCGGGTGGCTCGGCTCGGTCAGGTTCATGGAGACACACGCCGAAGCCCTCGTCGTCGGGATCGGGCTCTGCCCCCGCGGTGAGATCACGCTGGTTATCGGGCAGATCGGGCTGCTCGCCGGGCTGATCACTGAGGAGATCTTCTCGGCCTTCACCGTGGTGGCGGTCGTCTCTGTCCTGGTCACGCCGGCCTTGATGGCCTGGGGCTACCGGCGGCTGGCAATCAGAGGTGGCCGGTGATCCGCAGGTGCGCGATGATCATGCAGACCTCGATGCGCCCGACGACCGCACCGGCACCGTCGACGACGACGAGGACCGGGTAGCGGTAGCGTTCCATCGCCTCCATCGCCTCCCGCACGGTGGCGGTATCGGGGATCGTGATATGCCCCCTGGTCATGATGTCTGCAGCGACCGCTGCGTCCCCCCTCAGGAGGCAGTCGATGCAGGTGATCCTTTTCCGGCTCCGCACGCCGATGACGTGCCCGACGGCGGTGAGGAGGTCGAGTGCGGTGATAAAACCGAGAAAACGATTCTCTGGCCCTGATACGACGAGATCGATGCAACCGGTCTGGGAAAATAGTTCAAATATTTCGGGCAGCGGCGTGTCTGGGGGGATGGTGGACGGCGCGCCCGACATGACGGCGGTGACGGGAATCTCTGTCGGTTCCATTGGCTCTGGAAGTTCTATACGCCGGGGCTGGTATAGATATTTTTGTCAGCGGTCTTCGGACATCAGCACCGCCATGTCCCGGCCGGGAGGCGGATCTCGAAACATGCCCCCTTTCCGGCCTCCCCCCTCTCCGCGATTGAGATCCCGGTGATATCGAGTATCTCCCGCGTGAGATACAGCCCGAAACCGGCATCCAATCCGAAGCCTTTGGAAAAGATCCGCTCCTTGATTGCATCGGACACGCCGACGCCGTTGTCCCTGAAGGTGATAATCCCCTCAGGCCCCTCAGTCCTGAAGGTGACGGCGATCGTGGTGAACGCCCCGGCATGCCTGACGGCATTATCGATCAGGCTGGAGAAGGCTTTGTACAGCATCTGGTCGGCATAGACCTCAAGGGTGCCGGTGGAGACGACAAGATCCACCCCCTTCAGTTTCCTCGGTCCCTGTGCGTTCCCGAGGACATCCCTGACATTTTGCCAGCAGGGCGCCTTTATCCCGATTTTTTCGTACTCTCTGGTGAAGGTGATCTGCTGCTCGATCTTTCTGGTCGCCGTCTCGATGATCTTCAGGACGTCGGCAAGGTCGGGCCGATCCTCAAGGTCTTCCCCGAGGAGTTCGAGGTATCCGACCAGCACCGCCACCTGATTGAGGATGTCGTGCCTGGTGACCGAGGAGAGGAGGGTGAGCCTTTTATTGACGTCCCTGAGCCTCTCCTCCTCTCGCTTCAGGTCTGTGACGTCCCGTGCGATCACCAGGGTGCCCTGGCGTGCGCCGCCGGCACAGATGGGGGAGCACCGCACGTCCAGGGTTGCATATGCGCCGTCTCTCTTCCTGACCCTGATCTCCCTGCCGGCTTCGTGCGCTCGCTCGCGGTCCTCCTCCCCATCTCCAGCCCTGCGGGCGATCTCCCTGCCGGTGATCTGGTCGTCGTCCAGTACGGCGCCGGGAAATTCTTCGGGCGCATAGCCGAGCATGGTCATGGACGAGGGGGAGACAGAGACAATCTCTCCATCCCGGTCGGTGACGATGATGAGGTCGGTGCAGTGTTCGGCGATATACCTGATGTTTTCCCTCAGATCCCTCCCTGCCTCTATTTTTCTGACGGCGTGAAAGATGGCTTCCCCAAGGCCGGAGGATAGAGATTTCGGATCCCTATTTTTTCTGATATAGTGATCTGCGCCGTTATTCAGGGCGTCTATCGGAAGGTCCTCGTCCTGGCTCCCGGTGAAGAAGATGAACGGGAGATGGGGAACAATGAGGCGGGCAGCTCTGAGGAGGGCGATGCCGTCCATGCGCGGAGGAAGGTGTTCGGTGATGACGATATCGAAAGCCTCTTTGGTGAGCAGTTCAAGCGCTTCCTGGTCTGACGTACAGGATACGACCGAAAAACGTTTTTTTTCTGAAATATTCTCGATATATCTGGAGAGATCTGGATCGTCGTCCATGTGGAGGATCCGTATCTGTTCGCAGTCCTCATCCAGATCAGGCATCATGAATAGAATATATCCTCTTCTGTATGGGATAAATGTATATCTCAGGGCCAGTGAGATAAAATGTCGCTTTAAATTCATATGTTTATACAATCGCTCTGTAATATTCTCCTGAAAAAAGAGATATCGATATATATCATGATCTTAATGCGAGCGCCGGGGCGAGCCTGCCCACCCTGAACAGTGCAGGTGCTGTCAGGGTTCTATCACCGCAGGGAAGTTTGAGAGACCGGAGCGGAGGTTGACGGATCCCCTGACCTTAAGGATTCGGTCCCACGATAGCATTTAATATCGTGAGATGGCCTCACTTCCCTGAAGTGTTCGAGGGGGATGCAGTACCATACGTTAAACCGGGAAGAACTGGTCGGTGCCCTGCACACTGCTGATACAGGTCTGGACCTCTCCGAAGCCGGGCAGAGGCTTGAACACTACGGGCCGAACGAAATCGAGCGGAAAAAACGGAAAAATTACCTGAAGGAGTATTTCGTCCAGTTCACGCATTTTTTTGCGGTTCTTCTCGAATTAGCGGCGTTTCTGTCGTTTTTAGCGGATCTTTACTCCCCGGGAGAGGGCTACGATGTTCTTGGATATGCGATCTTCGGTGCCGTCGTCGTCAATGCCACGTTCGCGTTCTGGCAGGAGTATAAAGCAGACAGGACGGTCGACGCCCTCCTGAAACTGATCCCCTCGCTGGTGAAGGTGCGCAGGGGAGGAGAGATCGCAAAGGTCGATGCCCGCCTGCTGGTGCCCGGTGACATCCTGATCGTCGAGGAGGGTGACCGCATCGGAGCGGACGCCGTGATCCTTGAGGCGAACTCACTGTACGTGAATATCGCAACGCTCACCGGGGAGTCCAGGCCGGTGAGACGGTTTCCGGGCGTCGACAGGAGCGAGACAATTCTGGACGCAAAAAATGTCCTCTTTGCCGGGACCACCGTCGAGTCGGGGAACGGGGTTGCCGCGGTCTTCGGGACCGGAAGGAACACCGAGTTCGGGAAGATCGCGTCGCTGGCGAAGGAGGTGAAAAAACGCCTCACCCCCATGCAGACCGAGATCATCAGGATCACGCGGATCCTCACTGTCGCCGCCCTCCTGGTGGGTGGGGTCTTTTTCCTTCTTGGATTTTTTTCCGGGCAGGGGTTTTTGATCGCCGCAATATTCGCCCTCTCCCTCATCGTTGCCAACGTTCCCGAAGGCATGCTCCCCACCATCACCCTCTCCCTCTCCCTTGCGAGCCAGAACATGGCGCGGAGAAACGCCCTGATAAAAAACCTCGACTCCGTCCAGACGCTCGGAAGCGCCACCGTGATCTGTACGGATAAAACCGGGACCATTACGCGCAACGAGATGACACTGAAGGAGATCTACCTCGCGGGCGGAGAGACGATCTCGATCACCGGAGAGGGTTACGATCAGGACGGAGAGTTCGTTTTTGCCGGGGAGCGGTCTGGAGCAGATGAGCGCCTGCATTTTTTTCTGCTGGCCGGAATGCTGAACTGCCGGGCGACGATCGAAGAGAACGGCGTCTTTGGCGATCCCACCGAACTCTCCATCATTGCGGCGGCGCGAAAGGGCCAGATCGAGAACAACGGGTATGCGAAACTGCAGGAGTTCCCCTTCACCAGTGAACGCAAGATGATGTCCACCTCCTATGAAAAAGACGGAGAGACATTTATCTTTTCCAAGGGGGCGCTTGAAGTCCTGCTCCCGCTGTCATATTACTTTGTCGACGACGCCGGTCGGGTCATGCCGTTCGATGAGCCCAACCGGGCGCGGCTCGTGGCCAGGGCCGAAGATCTGGAGCGCAAGGCGTACCGCGTGCTTGCGGTGGCCTATGGCCGGGGTGAGGAGGAGCGCGGCTTTATCATGCTGGGTCTCGTCGCCATCATGGACCTGCCGCGGTCCGAGGTCTTCGATGCGATCGCAAAGTGCCGGCGGGCGGGCATCCGCGTCCTCATGCTCACCGGGGATAACCCGCTGACCGCAGAGGCTATCGCCCGAACAATCGGGCTGCAGGTGGATCTGGTGCTCACCGGCGACGAGACGCGGCGTATGCCCGATGAAAAACTTGAAGATCTGCTCAAACACCAGAACGTGCTTTTTGCCAGGATGCGTTCGGAGCAGAAGTTGCGGATCGCCTCCCTTCTTCAGAGAAACGGCGAGGTCGTGGCGATGACCGGTGACGGGGTCAACGACGCCCCGGCCCTGCGAAAGGCCGACATCGGCATTTCGATGGGGACGAAGGGGACCGAGGTCGCAAAGGAGGCGGCGGACATGATCCTTCTCGACGACAACTTCGCCTCCATCGTGGCAGCCATCGAGGAGGGGAGGACCGTGTACTTCAACATAAAAAAATTCGTCACCTACATCCTCTCCTCCAACATCCCCGAGATCGTTCCCTATATCCTCCAGTTTTTCCTGCGCATCCCCCTCCCCCTCTCGGTCATTCAGATCCTCTCCATCGATCTCGGCTCAGACCTGCTTCCCGGCCTTGCGCTCGGGAGCGAGGCGCCCGAAGAGGATATCATGGACCGGCCCCCGGTCGGGAAGAACGAGCGCATCCTCGATTGGGAGGTGTTCAAGCGCGGGTATTTCTTTCTGGGGGCGATCGAGGGAGCCGCTGCAATGGTCGCATTTCTCGGATTTTTGTTCCTTTCAGGATGGCAGTATGGAGATCTCTCCATCACCGGCACCACGCTCCACCGGCAGGCGATGACCATGACACTCCTCGGTGCGGTGAGTTGCCAGCTCTTCAATGTGTGGACCCTGCGTTCATGGGATCATTCGTCGTTCCAGAGGGGAGCGTTCACGAACCGTCTCCTCATCATCGCCATCGCGATCGAGATCCTCTGGGTCTATGCGCTTCTGAATGTGCAGGCCGTGCAGGTGATCTTCAACACGGCGCATGTGCCGGCTCAGTACCTCTGGATCCTCCTCCCGTTTCCGATCCTGCTCTTTCTGAGCCATGAACTCTATAAGTATCTGAGACGGCCGAAAAAGGTGAAAAATGAATTTTAACGTTTTTCCTTCGCCCCGCCCTCATCGGCAAAGAGTTTGTCGACGCCGAGGAGGGTGTTGATCCAGCGCGTCTCGTCGCTGCACTGGACCATGATCAGGAGGATGAGCGTGATCGGGATCGCGAAGATCATGCCGGAAATACCGAGGATCCATCCCCAGACGATAAGGGAAATGATGACGACCAGAGGGGGGAGATCAAACCGTCTCGATGCGATATAGGCGAATATCGGATTTTCAACCAGGGCATTGAGAATGACGACGATGATCACCACTGCAACCGCTCCCCAGACGCCGTACTGCAGCCATGCAAAGAATATTGCAGGGATTGCAGCGATAAAGAGGCCGATATAGGGAATGAATGCGAGTATGAAGGTGAGAATGCCCCAGAGAGCGGCGGCGTGGATCCCCATCGCCCAGAGTGAGAGACCGAAGAGCGTGCCGTGGATCAGGTTCGCCTCGGTGCGCACGATCACGAACTCGATCATGAGGCTGCTCATCCTCTTGATGCCGAACCGCCCCTCCAGATTCGCTCCCAGAATCTTTTCAAGCCGCTCAGGAAGTTTCGGCGCTTCGAGGAGGGCGAAACAGGTCGTGATCATGATGAAGAAGAGGTACAGTACACCGTTTCCTGCATTGAGCGCATAGGGCTCGATGATCGCCACAATGCTGCTGAGACTGATCGACGAGGGAGAGAGGGATGCCGGGTCGATGCCGATCTTATCGAGCAGAAGCAGCAGTTCTGAGAGTCTATCGTTCAACTCGGCCTGGTACATGGGAAGATCCTGGATCAGGACCTGGAAAGAGTGCATCGTCAGCATCAGCGTGCCGAGGATGACGCCGCCCGCGACAACAGTGATCACCCCGACGGCGATCCCGTCCGGGATGCCCTTTTTTCTCAGGAAATCCATCGTAGGCAGGGTCAGTATCGTGAGTATAAGGGATATTACCAGGAGATTGACGATATATGCAGTGATCTGCATTCCGATGATGAGAATGAGCAGGATCGCCGCGGCCAGAAGATAGTTCCTGGTTTCCCGCATTTCATAGAGACGGATCATAGGTTCGCATCCTGTTTTGAGAGTCGGCGTGGCAGCATAAGTTTTTTGGGGAGTGCGTTGCGCTGCCTCCATTTCTCCCCTTCGCCGGGGATGGGCTAATGAGAGAGTACCGTCATACAGGTGGAGGAGCATGGATGATCGCAGCGTAACAATCGGGCTTGTCCAGACAGCGGTCTCTGGCGATCCCGCACTGAACCTGGAGCGCACGCTTGCAGCAGCGGAGACGGCGGCAGCGCGGGGCGCCCGTATCATCTGCCTGCAGGAACTCTACCGTTCGCCCTACTTCCCGCAAACAGAGGGCGCCGATGCGACCGGCTACGCCGAGACGATCCCGGGCGAGTCGACCGAGGCCTTTGCGGCCTTTGCTCGCCGGCACCATGTCGTCGTCATCGTCCCGGTCTTCGAGAGGGGGGAGGACGGACGGTTCTCCAACGCCGCCGCCGTCATCAACTCAGACGGTTCTCTGATGCCGCCGTACCGGAAGGTGCATGTGCCGTACGACCCGCTCTTCTACGAGAAGGAGTATTTCTACCCGGGCGACTGCTACCGCGTCTACGAGACGACCTACGGCAGGATCGGCGTGCTGATCTGCTACGACCAGTGGTTCCCCGAAGCGGCGCGATCGCTCGCCCTCGACGGTGCCGAGATCATCTTTTACCCGACGGCCATCGGGCGGATCCGCGGCATGGAAGACGCCGCCGAAGGGGACTGGCGCGAGGCCTGGGAGACCGTCCAGCGGGGGCATGCGATCGCCAACGGCGTCCATGTCGCCGCGGTGAACCGGGTCGGAGAGGAGGGCGAGATCCTCTTCTGGGGGAGTTCGTTCGTCTGCGACTCCTTCGGCACGGTCGTCGCCCGCGCCGGTGAGGGGGAGGAGGTGCTCGTCGCCGCAATCGATCTCTCGAAGAACCGGGAGGTCAGGGAGGGGTGGGGGTTCCTGCGCAACCGGCGACCCGAGACCTACGGCGCCCTCGTCCGTCCGACGGCGGCATCTTCGGGGGGTTACCGCTGCCCTGCAGAACGCCGCCCTGACACCCCGAAGAAATGCGGCTATCACATGCCCGCCGAGTGGGAACCGCACGATGCGATCTGGCTCTCGTGGCCGCACGACCCGGAGACGTTTCCTGATCTCGAGGCGGTCGAGGCGTCCTATCTCCGCATCGTGGCGGCGCTCCACCATGACGAGATCGTCAACCTGCTCGTCACCGACGAACCGATGCAGGGGCGGGTGACTGACCTCTTCACCGCCGCCGGCCTTGACCTCGCCCGGATCCGCTTCCACCGGGCCGACTATGCCGATGTCTGGTTCAGGGACTACGGCCCGGTATTCGTGGTGGACCGCGCCGGCGGCACCCTTGCGATGGTCGACTGGATCTTCAACGCCTGGGGGGAGAAGTACGAGGAGCTCATGCATGACTCGGGCATCCCCGCGACCCTGAACCGCTGGCTGCACCTCCCCATCTTCTCCCCGGGGATCGTCCTGGAGGGGGGATCGATCGAGGTCAACGGGAAGGGGACGGTGATCACCACCAGGCAGTGCCTCCTGAACTCGAACCGGAACCCCGATCTCTCGCAGGAGGAGATCGAGGGGCACCTGAAGGAGTACCTCGGGGCCTCCCACGTGATCTGGCTGAACCAGGGGATCGCCGGCGACGACACCGACGGCCATATCGACGATGTCGCCAGATTCGTCGACGAGCGGACGGTCGTCTGCGCCGTCGAGGAGGATCCCGAAGACGAAAATTACGCGATCCTGCAGGAGAACCTGGAGATCCTGCGGTGCTCGACCGACCAGGACGGCAACCCCTTAACGATCGTCCAGGTCCCGATGCCCGGCCGCGTCGGTGACGACGAGGTGCGCCTGCCCGCGAGTTACACGAATTTCTACATCGGGAACAGGACGGTGCTCGTCCCGGTCTTCGGGGATAAAAATGACGATCGGGCCCTTTCCATCCTGAAGGGGCTCTTCCCGGATCGAGACGTCATCGGGATCGACTGCCGGGCGATGGTCTTTGGCCTGGGCACCATCCACTGCATCAGCCAGCAGCAGCCTTCGGTGTGAGGGTGGGGGCGGTCGGCTGCCTCTTTCAGGGGAAATCTCGCGCAAACCCCGGCGTGTTGCCAGGGGGCAGACGCTCCCTGTGAGGTATCCGGGGAAAATCTCACGCGAAGGCCGCGAAGAAACGAAGCCCTGATCACACCTTCGCGTCTTCGCGTGAGGAATGGAAAAGCAGGAGCACCGGTCTCAGGGGGCATGCGAACGATACCCCTCTTCAGGTCCGCTCTGCCTCACCGCGCAGTTTCATGACCCGGTCACGCAGCTGGATCGCCCGCTCGAACTCAAGGGCCTCCGCCGCCTCGTGCATCTGCGCCTCGAGTTCGATGATCAGGTTCGGGATCTCGGACTTCGGGATGTGCTTCGTATCGGTGATCTCCACCTCTTTCGCCGCCACCGGTTTTCTGATCGTCTGCGGCACGATCCCGTTCTCTTTGTTGTAGGCGACCTGCATCTGCCGCCGGCGTTCGGTTTCGGCGACCGCCGCCCTGATCGAGTCGGTGAGGGTGTCGGCGTAGAGCACCACATGGGCGTTGGCGTTCCGCGCCGCCCGCCCGATGATCTGGATCAGGCTGCGGGCGTCCCTGAGGAACCCTTCCTTGTCGGCGTCCAGGATGCCGATGAACCCGACCTCGGGGATGTCGAGGCCCTCGCGGAGGAGGTTGATCCCGACCAGGACGTCGAAGGTCCCCAGGCGGAGGCGGCGGATGATCTCGGTCCGCTCCAGGGCGTTGATCTCTGAGTGGAGGTAGCGGGTCTTGATCCCCTGCTCTGCCAGGTAGTCGGTCATCTCCTCGGCGAGGCGTTTGGTGAGGGTGGTGACCAGCACCCGGTCGCCCCGCCCGATCGTCGCTCTGATCTCCCGGATCACGTCCGCGGTCTGCCCCGAGATCGGTCTGACCTCGACCACCGGATCGACGAGGCCGGTCGGCCTGATGATCTGCTCGACGACTCGTGCCGAGTGGCGGAGTTCGTAGTCGCCCGGCGTCGCCGAGATAAAGAGCGTGTTTCTCAGGTAGCCCTCGAACTCGTGGAACTTCAGCGGGCGGTTGTCGAAGGCCGACGGGAGCCTGAAACCGTATTTGACGAGCGTCTCCTTCCTGGAGCGGTCGCCGTTGTACATCCCGCGCACCTGCGGGAGGGACTGGTGGCTCTCGTCGACGACCATCAGGAAGTCCTCCGGGAAATAGTCGAGGAGACAGTAGGGTTTTTCGCCTGGTTTCCGGCCGTCGAAATGGCGTGAGTAGTTCTCGATCCCCTTGCAGCTCCCGGTCTCCTCGATCATCTCGATGTCGAAGAGGGTGCGCTGTTCGAGGCGGTGCGCCTCGAGCATCCCGAGGCCGGGCAGGGTTTCGGCGAGCTCTTTCTCGATCGAGGCGATCGCCCGCTTCATCTCCGACTCAGGGACGACGAAGTGGCGGGCCGGATAGACGTAGAAGTAGTCCATCGTCTCTTTCCGGCGGCCGCTCTGTTTTTCGATCTCGGTGATCCGCTCGATCTCGTCGCCGAAGAGTTCGATCCTGATGATGTCGTTGAAGTACCCGGGTATCAGGTCGATGGTGTCGCCTTTCGCCCTGAAACGCCCGGGCATCAGTTCGATGTCGTTGCGCTGGTACAGGATCTCTACCAGGCGTTCGAGGAGATCGTTGCGCCTGATCCGGTCGCCGACCTTCAGCTCAAAGCCCATCCCCTCGAAGTTTGCAGGGTTGCCCAGGCCGTAGATGCAGGAGACCGAGGCCACGATGACGGTGTCTGGCCGCGAGAGCACCGAGGCGGTGGCGGCGAGGCGCATCTGCTCGATTTTCGGGTTGATCGAGGAGTCTTTCTCGATGTACTGGTCTTTTGCCGGGATGTAAGACTCGGGCTGGTAGTAATCGTAGTACGAGACGAAGTACTCCACCCTGTTCTCCGGGAAGAACCCGGCGAACTCGTTGTAGAGCTGTGCGGCCAGGGTCTTGTTGTGCGCCAGCACCAGGGTCGGTTTCTGGACCGCCTCGATCACGTTGGCGACCGTGAACGTCTTTCCCGATCCGGTCACGCCGAGGAGGGTCTGGAAGCGTTCGCCTGCCGCGAGCCCGTCGACGAGCTCCCTGATCGCCGCGGGCTGCGAGCCCTTCGGTCTGAAATCCGCCTTCAATTGAAATGCCGTCATGCCGTCATCGCCTTCCCGCGCAGGAGCCTGTTGTAGGTGATCGCAAAGCGGTGGGCCTCGTTCCTGATCTCCTGCACGAAGAGGGAGGCCTTCTCGTCCCGCCCGACCGGGATCGGGTGCGGGAAGCCCGGCACATAGATCTCCTCCTCGCGCTTTGCGATCGAGATCACCGGGATCCGCACGTCGATCTCTTTGAGCACGTCCAGAGCCGCCGAGAGCTGTCCCTTCCCGCCGTCGACGATCACCAGGTCGGGGTAGGGCCCGCCCTCCTCTTTGAGCCGTTTGTACCGGCGCCCGACCACCTCGGCGATCGCCGCGAAGTCGTCGACGCCCTCCACGCTCCTGATCCGGAACCGCCGGTAGTTCCGCCGGTCCGGTTTCCCGCCCCTGAACATCACCATCGACCCGACCATGGCGGTGCCCGAGAGGTGGGAGATGTCGAAGCACTCGATCACGTCGGGGGGTTCGGGGAGGTGGAGGGCCCGCTGCAGGGCCTCGATCTTCATGCGGTCGCCGAAGAAGGTGAGTTCTATGTTCTTCGCCGCCAGGTCGAGGAGTTTTTTCTTGTCGCCGCGCTGCGGGACGGTGACGGCGACCCGCGACCCCCGCCGTTCGGCGAGGTACTCGGCCACCGCCTCGCCCACCTCTTCGGGCAGGACCACCTCCTTCGGGGGCTCGTGCTCGCCGTAGTACTGCACGAGAAACTCCTCGAAGAATCCGTCCGACACCTCGAAGACGAACTCTTGTTTCTCGGCGAGCGTCCCCTTCACCACGGAGAAGATCATCAGGTAGACGTTCCCGTCCTTTGCCATATAGGTGATGATGTCCTCGTTGTGCTCGGGCCTCCGCACGATCTGCTGCCGGTCCGGGAGGTGCTCGATGGCGGCGATCTCGTCCCTGAGTTCGAGCGCCTGTTCGAACCTGAGGTTTCTGGCGTGCTCATCCATCTCCTCCCTGAGGGCGGCGGCGAGTTCCTTCGCCTGCCCTTTCAACACGGCCCGCGCCCGTCTGACCCGTTCGGCATAGGCCGCCTCGCCGATCGCCCCGGCGCACGGGGCCGAGCACGTCCTGAGGTGCGACCGCAGGCATGGCCGTTTCGGGATCCGCCGGCAGGAGCGGAGGCCGAAACTCTTTTTTACGACTGAAAGCACATAGTCGCGCTCTTTTGCCGAGACGAACGGCCCAAAGAACTCCCCGCCGCCGCCCGCTTTCCTGGCGATCCCGATCCTCGGGTAGGGGCCGGCGCTCAGGTGGATGTAGGCGTAACTCTTCGAGTCCTTCAGGTCGATGTTGTACTTCGGCTGGTGCCGTTTGATCAGGGCGTTCTCCAGGATCAGGGCCTCGGCTTCTGAGGCGGTGACGATGTAGTCGGCGGCGGCGATGGCGGCGATGAGGCGAAGGGTCTTTGGGTCGTGGTCCTGCTTCTGGAAGTAACTGGAGACCCGTTTTTTCAGGTTTTTCGCCTTGCCGACATAGATCACCGCGCCGGCGGCGTCCCGGTAAATGTAGCAGCCCGGCGCCTCGGGAAAGACGGAGTAGTCGATCATCGCATCATTTGATGGGTTTTTTCACCTCGCCGCCGCTGTCTGCCACCGCATAGGCGAGTACTGCCGGTGCCGCTCCCTGCCGTTCGAGCAGTGGGCGGAGGAATTGGCCGGTGTAACTCTTCTCGACCGCCGCCACCTCTTCGGGCGTGCCGGTGGCGATCACCTCGCCCCCGGCGTCCCCGCCCTCGGGGCCGAGGTCGATGATGTGGTCTGCCGACTTGATGATATCGAGGTTGTGCTCGATCACCACGACGGTGTTCCCCTTCGCCACCAGGTCGTCGAGGACACCGATCAACTTTTTCACGTCGTGGAAGTGGAGGCCGGTCGTCGGTTCGTCGAGGAGATAGACCGTCCTACCGGTCGCCCGTTTGGCGAGTTCGCGCGTCAACTTGATCCGCTGGGCTTCGCCGCCCGAGAGGGTGGTGGAACTCTGGCCGAGTTTGATGTAGTCGAGCCCGACCCGCGAGAGGGTCTCGAGTTTGCTCCTGATCGACGGGATGCTGGCGAAGAGGTCGTTCGCCTCCTCCACCGTCATATCAAGGACGTCTGCGATGGACTTCCCGCGGTATTTCACCTCGAGCGTCTCGGCGTTGAACCGTTTCCCCTTGCACTCGTCGCACTCCACGTAGACATCGGGGAGGAAGTTCATCTCGATCTTGATGACGCCGTCGCCCTGGCAGGCCTCGCACCGCCCGCCCTTGACGTTGAAGGAGAACCGGCCCGGTTTGTAGCCGCGCACCTTCGCCTCCTTCGTCTCGGCGAAGACCTTCCTGATCTCGTCGAAGACCTTGGTGTAGGTGGCAGGGTTCGAGCGGGGCGTCCGGCCGATCGGGCTCTGGTCGATGACGATCACCTTGTCCACCGGTGTGTCGAAGGTGAGGGTATCGTGGGCACCGGGCGTCGTCCGTGAACCGTAGATCTCCCCGGACATCGCCTGGTACAGGGTGTCGTAGATCAGGGTGGACTTGCCCGAGCCCGAGACGCCGGTGACGACGGCAAACGTCCCGATCGGGATCGCGATGTCGATGCCCTTGAGGTTGTTCTCCCGGCAGCCGGTGATCCTGATGTAGTTCTCTGACTGCCGCCGCTGTTCTGGCACCGGGATCGAGAGGGCGCCAGAGAGGTAGCGCCCGGTGATCGAGGCGGGGTTCTCCGCCACCTCGTCGGGCGTCCCTTCGGCGACGACGTGCCCCCCGTGGACGCCTGCCCCCGGGCCGATGTCCACTACGTGGTCGGCCGCCCTGATCGTCTCCTCGTCGTGCTCGACGACGATGAGGGTGTTGCCGAGGTCGCGAAGTTTTATGAGCGTCTCGATGAGCCGCTGGTTGTCGCGCTGGTGCAGCCCGATGGAGGGCTCGTCCAGGACGTAGAGCACCCCGGTGAGGTTCGAGCCGATCTGGGTGGCGAGCCTGATCCTCTGGGCTTCGCCGCCCGATAGGGTGCCGGCGCCCCGCGAGAGCGTCAGGTAACCGAGCCCGACCTCTTCCAGGAAGGCGAGGCGCGCTCTGATCTCCTTGAGCACCTGCCTGGCGATCCCGGCCTCCTTCTCGGTGAGGTTGAGGTCCGCGAAGAAGCGGATCGCCCTGGAGACCGGGAGGTCGGTCACCTCGACGATGTTCTTCCCGCCGACCCGCACGGCAAGCACCTTCTCCTTCAGCCGTTTTCCGCCGCATTTCGGGCAGGGCGAGACGCGCATGAACTTCTCGAGTTCCTGCCGGCGGTAATCGGACTGGGTCTGGTGGTAGAGGCGGTCGGCCTGCGGGAGGAGCCCCTCCCACGTCCCGGTGTGCGACCAGCTCGCGTCGCCACCCTTCGACTCCATCGAGAACCTGATCCGCTCGGTCGAGCCGAACATCAGGGCATGGTACTGCCCGGGGGTGAGGTCGCGGATCGGGGTCAAGATCGAGAACCCGTAGTGGCGGGCGACGGCGCCCAGGAACTGCGCCCGGTATCCGTCGACGAAGTTGCGGTACAGGGCGACGGCACCGTCGGCGATGCTCTTGCTCTTATCCGGGATGATCAGGTCAGGGTCGAACTCCATTTTTATCCCGAGGCCGTTGCACTCCTCGCAGGCGCCGAAGGGCGAGTTGAAGGAGAACATCCTGGGCTGGAGCTCCTCGAAGGAGAGGCCGCAGACCGGGCAGGCCATCGTGGCCGACCAGGTCTGCTCACGCCCGTCCTCGCCGACGGCGATGACGAGTCCGCCCGACTTTCCGAGCGCCGCCTCCACCGCTTCGACGAGGCGGGAGTGCTCGGCCGGGTCGAGGCGGTCGATGACGATCTCGATGTCGTGCTTGACATAGCGTTCGAGGGGGTGCTCCTCATCGGTCCGGACGATTGCGCCGTCCAGGCGGACGCGGGTGTAGCCGTCGGCGTCCAGATCCTTGAGGAGCTGCCCGTAGGTCCCCTTCTTCTGGCGGACGATCGGGGCGAGGACCGTCACCTGACCTGAGAACGAAGCGGCGATCGAGGCGGCGATCGCCTCGGGCGACCTGGACTCGATCCGGGTGCCGTGCTCGGGGCAGTACGGGACCCCGATGCGGGCGTAGAGGAGCCTGAGGTAGTCGTAGATCTCGGTGACTGTCCCGACCGTGCTCCGCGGGTTCTTCGAGGTCGTCTTCTGCTCGATGGAGATGGCGGGAGAGAGCCCCTCGATCGAGTCGACGTCGGGCTTTTTCATCAGGCCGAGAAACTGCCTCGCATAGGCTGAGAGCGATTCCACGTAGCGCCGCTGCCCCTCGGCGTAGATGGTGTCGAAGGCGAGGGTCGACTTCCCGGATCCGGAAACGCCGGTGAAGACGATGAGTCTGTCCCTCGGGAGTTCGACCGTGATGTCCCTGAGGTTGTGCTCCCGGGCACCTTTGATCACGAGGTTTTTCATCCTGCATGATCCTCTGTCGCCGCCCCTAATATGCCTGCGGACCGTGGCATGAAAGTGTTCGGCTGTGAGGGGCGGCGGCATTTTTTCGTTCGGCGGTACCGTGGACCACGCTCCTGGTCCCGCCCTATCTTTAATTCAGGTGCGGCCCAACAGGACTGATATATGGCAGATGACCGGGAGAAGGAATGTGCGGTCTGCGGGGCGCCTGCGATCGGGACACAGGTGATGGGCTGCTGTGCCGCAGAGGTCTGCGCCGTCCACGCCCACCCGTCCCTCCTTGCCCTTGCGCCGGGCGAAAGCCGGGCAGAGGGGGACTGCTACTTCTGGAGGTACCCGGCGAAATGAGCGGCGGGCTCTCGCCGGTCGCGGGCGAGGCCCCGACCATACTGATCCTGGGAAGTTACCCGAGTCTCCTCTCTCTGCAGGCCGGCGAGTACTATGCAAACCCGAGAAATGCCTTCTGGCGGGTGATGGCGACAATCTTTGGCGTTCCCGCGCACCTCCCCTATGGCGAGCGCACCGCCGCCCTGACCGCCCGCGGCGTCGCCCTCTGGGATGTCCTTTGGGGATGCCGGCGGCAGGGGAGCAGCGACGCCTCCATCAGGGACGGCAGGGCAAACGACATCCCGGGCTTTCTGCGGGAGCACCCCACGGTCAGGACCGTCGCCCTGAACGGGCGGGCCGCGGAGACCTGGCTGCGGCGGGTTCACCCCGGCCTCTGGAACTTCCCGGGCGTAGCCGTTGTCGTCCTCCCGTCCACGAGCCCGGCGCACGCACGCCTCAGTCTGGAAGAAAAAATTCACATCTGGCGCGAGGCGCTCGCCCCCGGGAAAGATTGATGTGCCGGCACACCCCCTGAAGGGTGATCTGCAATGGACCGGAGGGGCTACCTGCTTGCCGCCTGCATGGCGGCGCTCTTTGTCGGGGTATCGACAGCGGCCGTCATGCGCGGCGGCGCACCCCTCACCCTCGCCGTCCGCCTCTTCGCCCTCAACGGTTTTGTGGCCCTCGCCATCGCTGCCTGCATGTCGCCGTTTCTCCGGGAGATCAGGCAGATTTTCGGCCGCCCGTTTATATATGTACACCATTTTTTCGCCGCCTTCGGGCTGACCGCGATCCTCCTCCACCCGGTGGCGGCGGCGGTGCGGGCTGGCAGCCTCTCGGTCTTCATCCCGGTGTTATCCTCTCTCCAGGCGTTTCTGGCCCTGGGCGGGCGCGTTGCGTTTTACCTGATTCTGGTTGCTGTGGCCGCAGCCGTTCTCAGGAACCGGTACCCCGCCGTATGGCGTCCGGTCCACATGCTCATGTACGCCGCCCTCGCCCTCGGCATCGTCCATGCCACGCTCATCGGGAGCGACCTCGTCAACCCCGCGGTCAGGGGAATTATATACGTCCTCTTCATCGCGGTGATGGCGGCGCTGCTCCTGAAGCGGCGGCAGCGCTACCTGAAGGGGGCGGGGAAATAAAACCCGCAGCGAAGGGATATGTTCATGTATTACCCGCTCCATCAGGGGTTATCCATGGACGCCGCGTTCTTTCCTGAGGAACAGACACGCCTTGAAGAGGCGATCGCCTCGTTCTCTCCAGCGCAGCCCGCACATGTCGCTGTAGTCTCGGAATATCTCGCTGGAAGGACCCCGTTTGTGCAGGCGCTGGTCCCGCAGTACGGCGACCGCATCGCCTTCATGCCCCTCTACTCGGTGGCGCACGACACGGGTTTTCTCGACGATATCCACCGGGGCCCGGAGATCATCGTCCTCGGCGACTGCCAGAACCTCTTCCTCAGGCGGATCGGCGGGTTCGAAAATCTCGACGCATTCCTCGAATTTGCCGCCCGCACCGATCGGATGCTGATCACCACCTGGAACATCCATGCCTGGAACTATCTCGTGCAGGCGCGCTCGATCGGCGCCTGTTTCCCGGTGCAGATCGTCCTCCCCCGCATCGGCGCCGGAGCGATAAAGAAGACCATACTCTCGGGCTATACTCGCGAGATCAGGTTCGTGGAGGACGCCCCATCTAAAACGCCCGTCCTCCTCTCCCTGGGGGAAAAAAAGTTCACGCTCCCCTTCGGCGGCGGCAAAACCACTGTTCCCTGGCCTGATATCAACCTCGCCCCCCTGCGGGCCCGCCTATCCAGCAAGACGGAGGAAAAGGTGGCGGTGGAGGACCTGGTCTTCGAGCGACTAGCCCGGATCGCCCGCGGCAACATCGGTGTGGCCAGGGCAATCTGGGAGAGGTGCGTGGATAAAGACGAGGTCAGGGTCAGCACCATCCAGGAGACCTCCCCTGATCTCAAACTGACGGTCGACGAGTCGTTCATTCTGCTCATCATCCTCTCCATGGAGCGGATCGCCCGGAGCGATCTCGCACGTGTCCTTGAGCCCGAGATCGACCTTGCCCCATCCCTGTTCAGGCTGAAATCGCTTGGCATCATCGGCGAGGACCGCCAGGGCATCGCCGTCCTGCCCGGCGCCCTCGGGGTGGTGACCGACTATCTGAGAAAAATGCGGATGGTGTGGTAGATGGCCGAAACCAGTGCCCTCCTGCTCAAAGAGATCGACACGTTCACCGTCCTCTACGTGGTCTATGTCCTTATCGCCGCCTACATCATCGTCTGGATCGTCGCCTACCTCCTCACCCACTTCTCCGAACGGAGCGGGCAGTACAGGATCGCCGTCGACACCCTGATCCCCCTGATAAAGGTGGTCGTCTACTCCGTCGCCCTCTATCTGGTGGTGACCACCTTTGTGGAGCCCTCCCTCTCAGAATTCGTCGCCTTTGCGGGCTTCTTCGGCGCCGGCGTCGGTTTCGGCCTCAAGGACTTTTTTGCCGATATCATGGGCGCTCTCGTCATCACGTTCGAGAGGCCCTTCCAGATCGGGGACAAGATCGCCGTCAGCGATACGTATGGCGAGGTGATCGATATCGGGATCAGGTCGACGCGGATCATCACTCCTGACGATAGTCAAGTCTCTATCCCCAACTTCCTGATCTTATCGAGCGCCGTTTCCAGCGCAAATGCAGGAAGCCTGGCGATGATGGTCGTCATCGACTTCTACATCGACACAGAGAGCGATCCCAAAGGTGCGCGCGCGATCCTCAGGGACGCCCTCGTCACCTCAAAATATGTCTACATTTCAGAAGAGTGCCCGTACACGATCCTGGTCGAGGACTTTCCCTGGTACCTCCGTGTCCGGGCGAAGGGCTATGTCACCGACCTCAGGTTTGAGTTCGAGTTCATGTCCGATGTGACTGGACGGGCATGGGCGGAGTACGCCCGCCAGGGGATCAAACCGCCCCGCGTCGTCCCCGGCATCGCTCTCTCATGAGGAGTCCCTCTCGACCTTCGCATAGGGATCGAGGAGGACGCGGTTTGGCATGCCCCTGAGCGCCACCGCCGCAAGGGCGCCGATCACGCCGCGGCCACCGAAGAGGTGCACACCGCTCTCCGCGGCGACTGCACGCGCCTCTTCCTCGCTGACGGCCTCGCTGCGCGCCCTGATCCCGTAGGCGCTCAGCCCGGGCAGGATCCTGAAGCCCTGCCTGACGGCGATCCCCCATTCTGGAGAGAGTGCCTCCGAGGAGACGAAGCGCTGCGCCCTCTCCTCGATCTCAGATAAGGAATCGGGTTCGGCGGCGAACTCGATATAACTGCACGAGTTCCCGGTCGTCCGCTCGGGAAGATCGGGCTTGAGCATCGCCACCCGGTGACCGATCGGGATGATCCCCTCGCCGGTGCTGAGGTGCTGCAGGAGGGCGAGGGCGAGGGCGAAGGTCGCCCCCCCCTCCGGGGAGTCGGTGTCGTCGATTCCGATCCCGATGTGCACCAGGGCGCGGGTCCGTACCTCGCCCTCGATGATCCCGTCGGTCTTGTGCGCTGTCACCGAACAGACGCCTTCGGCCTCGGCCATCTGGTCGGTGAGGGAGTAGGCCGGACCGCCGATGCACCTGATCGTCTGGACGATCTCGTCCCCTTCTCTCCTGATGGCCGCGATCCCCGCGGCCGGTTTCGGCGAGAGCCCGATCTCCACCTCGCTTTCGGTCAGCACGCCGCATTCCCGCAGGAGCGTGCCGTCGCGCTGGACGTGGACGAGCGCCCCGCCGGCGCGTTTGTGATGATATTCGCAGAAGGCGGCGCACCCGCTGCTCAGGCACTCGTGATAGCATTCGACGCGGTCGCCGTCGACCGTCGTGAAGATCCGCCGGCACGCCGAAACCGGCAGGACCGAGCGCGCCGCAAAGGTCGCCGGGTGCCGGCCGTGCCGCTCCTCTTTCTGGAGGATGCACCCCTCGTCGAGGAGGCGGGTCACCCAGTCCTGAAGGGTGCTCCGCGGCAGATAGCAGCGCTCCGCGATCTCCGGGATCGTGAAGTATCCCTTATCGATGGTCGCCCTTCGCATCTCAGCGAGGATCTCGCGCCGCCGCTCAATCACCCTCGACATGGCAATCCCTGATGAAGAGGAGGTCCCCGATCACGGCGCTCGCCGTCTCGACCGAGCCTGCACCTTTGCCGACCTGCGTGATCGCCCCGGCCATGTCGGTGACGACGGTCACGGCGTTCAGGGTGTCCCTGACGACGAGGGGATGTTTTTTCGGCAGGATGCGCGGGGAGACGCGGAGCAGTTTTCTCCCGGGGATCACCTCGCCGATGAGGCGGATGGTGCAGTTCTGGCTCCCGGCCAGAGTGAGGGCCTCGGCGGTCAGGAGGTCGATGCCGGTACATTCGACGTCCCTGAGGGTGATGCCGTTTTTCCAGATAGTATTTGCAAGGATGACCAGTTTGAGGGCGGTATCGATCCCTTTTACGTCGAAGGTCGGGTCGGCCTCGGCATAGCCCATCTCTCGCGCCTCGGCAAGGGCCTGATCGTAGGTGAGCCCTTCGTCCGCCATTCTGGTGAGAATATAGTTGCAGGTCCCGTTGAGGATGCCATATACGGCGAGTACCTCGTTGCCGGCAAGGCCGTGCTGGAGCGTCTGGATGATCGGGATCGCCCCGCAAACCGTCGCCTCATAGCGGAGCTGGACGCCGTTCTCCGCGGCAAGGTGCATCAGTTCGGTGTAGTGGAGGGCGAGCGGCCCTTTGTTCGAGGTGACGACGTGTTTCCCCCTCGAGAGGGCCGTCCTGATCGAGGTGAGGGCGGGCTCGCCGGTCCTGATATCGGTCGGCGTCACCTCGACCAGGACGTCGTAGTCGCCATTTCTGACGATATCCTCCCCCTGAATAGTGGGATCGCCGCAACAGCCCGTCTTCGTCTTCTGCTCCAGCACCGCCTGGATATCGATGCCGGCCTGGTCCATGACGCCTCCCCTGGAATCGGCTATCCCGGTGATGACGATGTCCAGGTCCTTTTTCGCGAGCATCGAGACGACACCTCTTCCGACCGATCCGAGCCCGAGAATTGCTACTTTCATATGCTCTCCTCCATCGGTTCGACGAGGAGCAGGTCTTTCTTCTTCGCCACTGCCCTGAGGATCTCCATTGCCGTCTCCATGTGCGCTGCATTTGTTGCAGAGACGGTCAGCAGGGCAGAGGAACGCTGGGCGATCCCCGGCATGGTCATATGGATCTCGACCACCTCGGCAAAACCGGTGCAGTCGATCTGGTCCACGGTGTCGGAGAGGTCGGTGTGCATCAGGTGTCCGATCATGATGACGCTCCGCTTCATCAAAAGCCGCTCTTCGCCCATCCTGAGGATGGAGACGCCCCTGGAAGTGAGGCTCTCCACAAGGCCGTCGATCCGGTCCTCGGGAAGGTCGAGGACGACCTGGACGATCCTGGTCTTGGGGCGGAGGGTCGGATCCCACTCATGGATGACCGCAATGATGTTTCCGCCAGCCTCTGATATCGGCTTGAGGGCCGCCACCAGCTGACCCGGGGCGTCCTTCACCTCGATCTTCATGGAAACCTGCAACAAACCACCTGTGTAGTATTCTCACGCCGGCAAGATAAGCCTTTTATCGTGCTGGGGCGTCAGAGACCGACCGCTAACGGCAAACCCTCATCGGGTGTATCAAAGGTATAATATATTTATGATGTGGCCGCATACGATCAGGTATATCAGGTTAAGTGGTCCCTGCTTACCGTCCGAATGCAAGAATTGTCTTGTTTATGGCCACCCGAAACGGGTGTCCCTCTGATTCGAACGGGGTTTGGCAGTGCACCTGCATCGTCGACAGTGTTGTCGTCCTGTCTTGGGACCCCTCGATCAGCCCTCAGCGGAGGCGTTCATGGATCAGGAAATACAAAAACCGAAACTCGTTATCAGCTCTCTGTATAAAATTTTTGGCAAGCGCCCGAAAGCGGCCCTCTCTCTTCTTGAAATGGGCCGCTCAAAAGAAGAAATTCTGGAAAAAACCGGCCAGACCGTCGGTCTCCAGGCGATCGACCTCGAGATCCTCGAGGGCGAGATCTTTGTGATCATGGGACTCTCGGGCTCGGGCAAGTCCACCCTTCTCCGGTGTCTCAACCGCCTGATCCCGCCGACCTCAGGGAAGATCCTGCTCGACGGGATCGATATCGCCTCCCTGGACGAGGCGGCGCTCCGCGAGATCAGGCGGAAAAAACTCGGTATGGTCTTCCAGAACTTTGCCCTCCTGCCGCACCGGAGTGTGGTCGAGAATGTCGCCTTCGGGCTGGAGGTCCAGGAAATCCAGGAGAGCGAGCGGCTTGAGAAAGCGCGGCAGACCCTTGAGATGGTTGGGCTCTCCGGCTATGAGGAGAGCATGCCCGACCAGCTCTCCGGCGGGATGAAGCAGCGCGTCGGCCTCGCCCGCGCCCTTGCGAGCGATCCCGATATCCTGCTCATGGACGAGGCGTTCAGCGCCCTCGACCCGATCATCAGGGCCGGGATGCAGGACGAACTCCTCGACCTCCAGAACGCCCTGAACAAGACGATCGTCTTTGTCACCCACGACCTCGACGAGGCCCTGAAGCTCGGGAATCGGATCGCTCTGATGAAGGATGGCCGGATCATTCAGGTCGGCACTCCGGAGGAGATCCTGACCGCCCCGGCAGACGCGTATGTGGCGCAGTTCGTCGCCGGTGTCGATATGACCAGGGTGCTCACGGCCGAGGGCGTCATGAAGCCCCCCGAACCCACGGTCTGGGTCGAGTCAGGGCCGCGTGTCGCGCTCAAACTGATGGAGGAGCATGGCATCTCCTCGATCTTTGCGGTCGGAAAGGGAAAAACACTGAAGGGGCTGATCGTCGTGGAAGACGCCGTTAGAGCGGCGAAGGAGAAGAAGAGCCTTGCAGAGATCCTCATCACCGGGACCCCGGTGGCGGCGCCCGATACCCCGGTGCGCGACCTGATCGGGACGGTGGCCACCAGCCAGTACCCGGTTGCGGTGGTCGATGCCTGCAACCGCCTCAGGGGCGTCATCATCAGGGGTTCGCTCCTTGGGGCCCTGGCGATCTCGGGTGCGCCGGACGAGGAGGAGAGTATATGAACCTCCCGAAGGTCCCCATCGGCGACGCCGTTGAGGTGCTCGTCTCCTGGATCGAGGGGACGTTTGGCTGGCTCCTGAACGGGATCAGCGGTGCCCTCGGTTTTGTCATCTCCCTCCTCAGGGACGCCCTGCTCGTCCTGCCCGCGCCGGTCTTCATCGTCGTTGCTGCCCTCCTGGTCTGGTTTATCAGCCGCCGGAACACGCATCTCGCCGTCGGTTCGGCCCTCGGGCTGCTGCTCGTCTGGGACCTGAATCTCTGGGACCTCTCGATGGAGACGCTGGCCCTCGTGATCGCCTCGACGGTCCTGGCCCTGCTCATCGGGATCCCGACCGGGATCATGGCGGCGCGCTCAGATCTGGTGAACCGGGCGCTCAAGCCGGTCCTGGACCTGATGCAGACCATGCCGGCGTTTGTCTACCTGATCCCGGCGGTCATCTTCTTCGGTCTGGGCAATGTGCCCGGCATGATTGCCACGGTCGTGTTTGCGATGCCGCCGGTGATCAGGCTCACGGCGCTCGGCATCCTGCAGGTGCCCCGCGACCTGATCGAACTTGCCGAGGCGTTCGGGACGACCGAACGGCAGAAACTCATCAAAGTACAGCTCCCCCTCGCCATGCCGACGATCATGGCCGGGGTGAACCAGTGCATCATGATGGCCCTCTCGATGGTGGTCATCGCTGCCATGATCGGTGCGCGGGGGCTTGGCTACAAGGTGCTCGAAGGGATCCAGCGTCTCGACATCGGCACCGGCTTTGAAGCCGGGCTTGCGATCGTGATCCTGGCGATCATCCTGGACCGCCTGACCCAGAGCCTCACCGCCGGGCGGAGAGAGTAATCAGAAAAATGGAGTATTGATATGAAACGAAAAAATGTATCGGGAATCATTGTTTTAGGGATAGTTGCGGTGTGTCTCGTCATAACGGCGGGATGCACCGGGTCGGACGGTGGCGCGGCCCCGTCTGAAGATACATCGATCAGCATCGGCTATGTCCTCTGGGACTCCGAGATCGCGAGCACGAACGTGCTCAAGCAGGCCTTCGAGAAGGCAGGCTACACGGTGGAGATCACCGCCGTCGATGCTGCACCGCTCTACCAGGGACTTGCTGCCGGCGACTTCGACTGCACGGTCTCGTCATGGCTGCCGGCCACCCACAAGACCTACATGGAGACCTACGGCGACTCGATCGTGATGGTCGGGAAGAACCTTGAAGGGGCGAAGATCGGTCTGGTCGTCCCGGCCTATGTGACCATCGATTCGATCGAGGATCTCAACGACGCGAAGGAGCAGTTTGACGGGACGATCGTCGGCATCGAGCCCGGTGCCGGCATCATGTCCGCCACCGAGACGGCGATCGCCGATTACGGTCTCGATTACGAACTCACCTACAGCTCGAGCGCCGGCATGGCCTCGGCCCTGCGCAAGGCGATCAATGAGGAGAAGTGGGTTGTGGTCACTGGATGGACGCCGCACTGGATGTTCGCCCGCTGGGACCTGAAGTACCTCGACGACCCGAAGGGAGTGTACGGCGGCGAGGAGTACATCGCCACGCTCGCCCGCACGGGTCTGGAGCAGGATAAGCCTGAGGCCTATGCGATCCTGGAGCGCTTCCACTGGACCACTGACGATATGGCGTCGGTGATGCTCGAGATCGAGAACGGGACCCCGGTGGACGACGCCGCGAAGCGGTGGATCGACGGGCACCAGGACCAGGTCGATGCCTGGATCGGCAACGCATAACCTTTTTTGTTTTTGAACCATGTGGCGGGGGGAATTTCCATCCCCCGGCCCGATATCAAGGGGTTTTTACGCGAGTTGCAGCACCTGGAATATTTCTGGACGAAAATTGGTTGATCCATGTGCTCGTGCCGGGGGCTAGCCGCCCCAAAGATCTGCGATCGGCGCGGGGATGGGCAGCCCACGCCGGCATGCCCGTCCATCATGTTCCATCGACAGAAGTTCCGCCCTTCTCGTCCCCACATGTCCGGGACAATCGTGTGCGGGGTCCGGGGGTGCAACCCCCGGGCAGAGGCGACCTTCGCTATTCGTTCTGTCTTCTCTTCGCATTGAGAACGTGAGAGTTCTTGATAACCGAGCAGCCCTTGCCGGGGGGCCTGCCGCCCCCCGGTCCCCCCGCCGATTACGATTGGTGAGGATGATGGATGATCGCCTCTCAAGCACGCCCGTTCCCTTATGTCCGGGGCAATCGTGTGCGGGGTCCGGGGGTGCAACCCCCGGCGCGGGGTGGGCGTTGTGTGCGG
>Ga0209269_1000588_pt1 | contig 31493 bp, 35 predicted proteins | sample MTBAKMMethaMetaG_FD_187455 | JGI IMG/M metagenome (GOLD analysis project Ga0209269, IMG submission 187455) | Enrichment culture microbial communities from Arthur Kill intertidal strait, New Jersey, USA, that are MTBE-degrading - MTBE-AKM (Arthur... | ecosystem: Environmental > Aquatic > Marine >... | reverse complement strand
CTGTCCCGATAACGTCAGCGCCATGATGGCACCACGCTCCTCCGCGCTCAGGTGTTCGTAGTGCTTCTTCATGCAACATCTCCTCCTTTGGAAATGTTGCACTTGGTCCTTGAAACCGCCGTTACTTTCTTTTGGGCAAGCAAAAGAAAGTGACTAGCCCGCCGGGCTACCCCCGGCACCCAAACAACCCGCGCGAAGCGCGACAAAACAAAACCAAGAGCAGGCGAGGTCGCCTGCGCTACAACCCCCACCCCCCTTGTGCCCACGGCGCACCCTACATCCCCCCTCTCCGCACAAAACCCACAAGCCCCCGCCGAACACCCCGTAAACAGTGGCTCCCACGCCCTCCCTACCCCCTTCCACCTCCGGGAAAATACAGTCTACCCCCCACTGCCGATTACGGTGATGTCCCCACAGTAAGCCCATTAGCGAGGCACTAAGGTTAGACCAACGCAGCGGCGGAACACCCCGCCGCCATCCGTAAAACCCCGTATGGGGCCAGATTTGGAAGGTTGGACATGCACACTTTCAAGCATACATGCCTGATGAGAAACCGGGGCTTCACCCTGCTGGAGCTGCTGGTGGTGATGGTGATCATCGGCCTCCTGGCGGGCTACGTGGGGCCCAAGTATTTCGCCCAGGTGGGCAAGTCCGAAATCAAGGCCGCCCGTGCCCAGATCGACGCCCTGGAAAAGGCGCTGGATCAATACCGCCTGGACACCGGCCGCTATCCCTCCAGCGAGGAAGGGCTGGAGGCGCTTATCACCCGGCCCGCCAACGAGGCCCGCTGGGACGGCCCCTACCTGAAGAAGGCGGTTCCCATGGACCCCTGGGGGCGGCCTTACATACTGAAAACCCCCGGCGATCACGGGGAAGTGGACCTCTTCTCCTACGGCAAGGACGGCCAGCCGGGCGGCGCCGGAGAAGGCGCCGACGTCGTCAACTGGTGACGTCGGACCGAGCGGAGACGGACATGCGCTACGAAGTGAAAGCCTTGCGGAGAAACGAGGGTCTCATCGCCCTGGCCCTGGATGCGGCGGACGCCACCGACGCTGCCGGCCAGGCCCGCGCCCAGGGCTACACCGTGATCGCGGTGAAGGAAAAGCAGGCGTGGCCGACGGCCAGGCTGTTTTCCGGCGGCAGCTTTCCCCTGGTGCTGTTCAGCCAGGAGCTGCTGTCCCTGCTGGAAGCCGGCCTGCCCCTGATGGAGGCGGTGGAAACCCTGGCGGAGCGGGAACAGCGCCCGGAAGTGAAAAAGACCCTGCAGCAGATGATCACCAGCCTCTACGAGGGCCATCCCCTGTCCCACGCCATGCAGCAGTCCCCGGCCCATTTCCCGCCCCTCTACGTGGCCACGGTGCGGGCCAGCGAGAAGACCGGCGACCTGCCCGAGGCCCTGTCCCGCTACATCACCTACCAGACCCAGATGGACAAGGTGAAGCGCCAGGTCATCAGCGCTTCCATCTACCCCGCCCTGCTGGGCATCGTGGGGAGCCTGGTGACCCTGTTCCTGATGACCTACGTGGTGCCCCGCTTCAGCCACATCTACGCCGACATGGGGGGCGACCTGCCCTTCCTGTCCCGGCTGCTGATGGGCTGGGGGCAGTTGATGGAACAGCACGGCGCCCTGGTGCTGGGGGGCATGGCCGCCACCGCCGCCGCCCTGGGCTATCTCGCCACCCGCCCCGGTGCCCGCAAGTGGCTGACGCAAAAGCTGTGGCAGCTGCCCGCCGTGGGCGAGCGCCTGCACCTTTATCAGCTGGCCCGCTTCTACCGTTCCCTGGGGATGCTGCTGCGGGGGGGCATGCCCATCGTCACCGCGCTGCAAATGACCTCCGACCTGCTGCAGTCCTCCCTGCGGGGCCAACTGGCCCTGGCTTCCGCCGACATCCGGGAGGGGCAAACCATTTCCCAGGCCATGGAGCGGCACCGCCTCACCACCGCCGTGGCCCTGCGCATGCTGCGGGTGGGGGAGCGCACCGGACGCATGGGGGAGATGATGGAACGCATCGCCTCCTTCTACGAGGACGACATGGCCCGCTGGGTGGAACGCTTCACCAAGCTGTTCGAGCCCCTGCTGATGGTGTTCATCGGCGCGGTGATCGGCGTCATCGTCCTGCTGATGTATTTCCCGATTTTCGAACTGGCGGGGAGCATACAATGAACCTTGCGGAGCCTGTTGAAATGCAGCCGGAAGCCGTCTTCACCCCCGAGCAGGTGCGCCGGGCCCGGGCCGCGGCGACGGAACTGCGGCGTACCGTGGACGTGCTGGAAGAGCAGTCGGGCATGAACGCCGTGCGCTTCGTCAAAGCCCTGGGCGACACCCTGCGCTACCCGTCCTTCGGCATGGTCGACCTGCACCGGATGGCGCCGGCCTTCGACGTGCTGCCCTTCACCAAGGCCCTGGAGCGGGAATGTCTGGCCCTGCGGGACGCGGACGAAAAGCTGCTGCTGGTGATCGGCGACCCCTTCGACGAGGGCCTCCATGCCTGGCTGGAACAGCAGATTCGCGTTCCCTTCGTCCTGTCCCTGGCCCACCGGGACGACATCGCCGCCTACCTGTCCCGCCACGAGGAAACCCTGCGCGCCATGGACAGCCTGTCCGCCCTGAGCGAGCGGGAATCCGCTTCCGGCGCCGAGGTGGAGCACCTGTCCTTCAAGACCATCAGCGAAGACACCAGCCCGGTGGTCAAACTGGTCCACTCCACCGTGTACGACGCCCTCAAGGCGGGGGCCAGCGACATCCACCTGGAAACCGGCGTCGCCGGCCTGTCCATCAAGTACCGCATCGACGGCGTGCTCACCACCATGGGCTCCCTGGGGGGCGGCGAACTGGCGGAGCAGGTGATATCCCGTATTAAAGTCATGTCCGAGCTGGACATCTCCGAGCGCCGCATTCCCCAGGACGGCCGCTTCAAGGTGTCGGTGCGGGGCCACGAGGTGGACTTCCGCGTCTCCATCATGCCCAGCATCTTCGGCGAGGACGCGGTGCTGCGGATTCTGGACAAGCAGACCCTGTCGGACCAGATCAAGGGCCTGCGCCTGGACTACCTGGGCTTCGACGACAGCGCCCTGGCCATGCTGCGCCGCCTGTCCAACGAGCCCTACGGCATGATGCTGGTCACCGGCCCCACCGGCAGCGGCAAGACCACCACCCTCTACGCCGCCATCAGCGAAATCAACCACGGCCAGGACAAGATCATCACCATCGAGGACCCGGTGGAATACCAGCTCCCCGGCGTGCTGCAAATCCCGGTCAACGAGAAGAAGGGCCTCACCTTCGCCCGGGGCCTGCGCTCCATCCTGCGCCACGACCCGGACAAGATCCTGGTGGGGGAAATCCGCGACCCGGAAACCGCACAGATCGCCGTGCAGTCGGCCCTCACCGGCCACCTGGTGTTCACCACCGTCCACGCCAACAACGTGTTCGACGTCATCGGCCGCTTCATCCACATGGACGTGGACCCCTACAGCTTCGTCTCGGCCTTGAACGGCATCCTGGCCCAGCGCCTGGTGCGAGTGAACTGCCCCCACTGCGCCGAGGAAGTCCACCCGGACGAGCAGTTGCTGGCCGACTCCGGCCTCAGCCGGGAAGAGGCGGAAACCATGAGTTTCCGCGCCGGGAAGGGCTGCGGCCACTGCCGGGGCACCGGCTTCAAGGGCCGCAAGGCCATCGCCGAGATACTGGACCTCAACGACGAAATCCGCGAACTCATCGTCAACCGCCAGCCGGTGCGCCTCATCCGCGAGGCGGCCCGGGCCAACGGCACCCGCTTCCTGCGGGAAAGCGCCATGGACATGGTGCGCCGGGGCGATACCACCCTACAGGAGATCAATCGTGTCACCCTGGTTGCGTGATGAACTTCGCGTGGCGGTGTGCCCCGAGTGGGTGGCCCTGCTGCGCATCGAGCGCCGTCTCACCCGCCGGGGCCTGAGCCGCCACCTGCGGGACAAGGAGATCCGCCCCGGCGGCGACGACGGGGCCGACGCCCCCCTCTGGTCCGGCGCCCTGAAGACCCTGGAGCAGGCCCTGGCCGCCCCCGGCGAGCGCAAGCCGGTGGCCGCCGTCACCCTGTCCAACCATTTCGTGCGCTACGCCCTGGTGCCCTGGAGCGAGCTGGTAAACGACGAGGAAGAGGAAATCGCCCTCGCCCGCCATTGCTTCCGGGAGGTGTACGGCGAGGCGGCGGACCAGTGGGAACTGCGCCTCAGCGCCGACGATTCCGGCACCCCCCGGCTGGCCAGCGCGGTGGATGTCGCTTTGCTGGAATCCCTGCGGGGGGTTTTCGACAAAGCCGGAGTCGTCCTCAAATCCGTCCAGCCCCACCTGATGGCGGTCTACAACGCCTGCCGCCCCCAGTTGGGAAAGCGCACCGGCTGGCTGGCCCTGGTGGAGACCGGCACCCTGACCCTGGCCCTGCTGAAGGAAGGCCGCGTCGTCCGCCTGCGCACCCTGCGCCTGGGGGGCGACTGGCGGGAGGAGTTGACCACGGCCTTGGAACGGGAATCCTACCTGGCGGAAACCGACAGCCGCAACGTCTACCTGTGGGCCCCCGGCGCCTTCCACGAGCACGGCTCCTGGCGCGTCCAGTCCCTGCAGACGGCGGCGCGGCCCGGCTTCACCGTGTCCTACGACGGCCAGTTCTCCATGGCCATGGGGGGATAAACCATGCCTGCCGTTTATCTCGATTACCAGCGCAAGCTGAAGCCCTTCCCCAGGGCGGGGGCGCTCCTGCTGGCCTGCGCCGTGGCGGCCCTGGTTGCGGGGGGCGGGTATTACGTCAACCTGGCCCATCAAGCCGCGGCCTGGGAGAAAAAATCCGGCCTGTACCTGGAAACCGCCAAGCGCAAGGGCCTGGTGGCATGGGCGGGGGAAAAGGACAGCGGCCGCCTGACCCAGGAAATCAAGGGCGCCAACCACGTGCTGCGCGAGATCACCCTGCCCTGGGACCGCCTGTTCGAGGCGGTGGAGGCGTCGGGGGGCAAGGAAGTGGCCCTGCTGGCCCTGGACCCGGACACGGAAAAGCGCACGGTAAAAATCAGCGGCGAGGCGAAAAACCTGGTGGCCGTCCTGAACTACGTGCGCACCCTGAAAACCCAGCCGGAGTTCGACGACGTCCAGCTGCAAAACCACCAGATCCAGCAGCAGGACCCGGAAAAACCGGTGCGTTTCACCCTCACCGCAGATTGGAGGGGACTGCCATGAAAATTCCGACCCTGGCCTGGAACCAGCTTCTGCCCCGCCTCTTGGAGCAACTGGCCGCCCTCAGGACGCTGCGCCTTTCCTCCCCGCAACTGGCCAACCCCCGGCGCTGGTTGCGCCGGCTCGGCTGGCCGGGCATGGCCGCCGGCGCCCTCCTGGCGGGCCTGGGGGCGTTCTATTTCTCCGCCATCCTGCCCGCCGAGGAACGACTGGAAGCGGCCAGGGAGGACACCGCCTCCCTCTTTGAGCGCATCCGCCAGGCCGGGCCGTCCCTCCAGGACCGCCGGCGCCCCCCGGCGGAGCAGCTGGTGGAGTTCTACCGCCTGCTGCCCCGGCAGCAGGACCTGCCGGAGCAGCTGGAAAAAATCTTCGCTGTCGCCGAGGCCCAGGGCCTCAGCCTGGACCAGGGGGAATACAAGACCGTGCGGAAACCGGGGAGCCGGATGTTGCGCTACCAGATCACCCTGCCCCTGAAGGGCGCCTATCCCCAGGTGCGCAAGTTTCTCGCCGACCTGCCCAAGGAAGTGCCCACCGTGGCCCTGAAGGCGATCCAGTTCGAACGCCAGAAAGTGGGCGACCCGGTGGTGGAAGCCCAGGTCAAGCTGGTGCTGTTTTTGGAGCAGGAATCGTGAAACCGCGCCGGTGGCACCGGCAGGTCACGCTGGCCCTGTTCGGTCTGACGGCGGCGGCCATGGCCATGGCCGCCGCCCCCGACGAGGGCGATCGGGCCGCCGCGAAAACCGAACGCCCCCGCCAACTGCCCACGGCACCCGTGAGCCCCAAGGCCAAGGCCCCGGTGATGGAAGCCGGCCACGTGGAACTGGAACGGCTGAAACGGCCAGCCCACGCCGCCAAGCTGGAAGCGGAGGCCGCCAAGGAGCCGGGGAAGGATGCCGCAGCCGCCAAGGCGCCGGAAAAGGAATTCCACGGCGCTTTTGCCCCGACTTCCTGGTACGTGCCGCCGCCCCCTCCCCCGCCGCCGCCCCCTCCCCCGCCGCCCAAGCCCACCGCGCCGCCCCTGCCCTTCAGCTACCTGGGGCGCTACGACGAAGGGGATGCGGCGGAAGTGGTGATGCTGCTTAAAGGGGACCGCATCTACACGGTGTCCGAAGGGGAGGTGATCGACAACACCTACCGGGTGGAGAAGGTAGCGCCGGGAGCGGTGGAGCTGATCTACCTGCCCCTGAACATCAAGCAATCGTTGCGAACGGGTTGAACAATAGGCTTAAGGGTCGAGGAGACAACAACATGAACAACAGGATTTCGCGCTTCGGAAAAAGCGGCACGGCGCTTCTGCTGATCGCCGCCCTGGTGGCCGGCTGCGCCGGACAACGGGAGCACCGGGAGGGGATGGCCCTGATCGACGAGGGGCGCTACGAGGAAGGCCTGTCGAAGCTGGAGGAGGCCAGCAAGGCCGATCCCTCGAACCTCTCCTACCGCACCGCCCTGAAGCGCAACAAGGACCAGGTGATCGCCCGCCTGCTGGCCACCGCCAACACCGAGCGCGCCACCGGCCGCCCGGACGCGGCGCGGCTGGCCTACGAGCACATCCTCAAGATCGCCCCGGAAAACGAGCAGGCCAAGGCGGGCCTGGAATCCCTGGAAATGGACCAGCGCCACGAGGCCAACCTGGCCCAGGCCCGGGAGGCCGTCAAGAAAGGCGACCAGGAAGGCGCCCGGGCGGCCCTCAAGCCGGTGTTCCTGGAGAACCCGAAGAACGCCGAGGCGCTGGCCCTCCAGCGCCAGATCGACCAGCAGCTGGCGCGGGAATCGGCGGAAGCCCCGACCCTGCGGGCGAAATTCAAGAAGCCGGTGACCCTGCAATTCCGCGACGCCAACGTCAAGCTGGTGTTCGAGGCCCTGTCCCGCACCAGCGGCATCAACATCCTCCTGGACAAGGACGTGAAGCCCGACATCAAGACCTCCATTTTCGTCAAGGACGTGTCGGTGGAGGACACCATCGACCTGATCCTGCTGCAAAGCCAACTGGAAAAAAAGGTCCTCAACGAGAGCACGGTGTTCATCTACCCCAACACCCCGGCCAAACTCAAGGACTACCAGGACCTGAAAATCCGCAGCTTCCACCTCACCAACGCGGATCCCAAGCAGATGCTGACCATGCTCAAGACCATGCTCAAGACCAAGGACCTGTTCATCCACGAGAAGACCAACTCCATCGTGATGCGGGACACGCCGGACGCCATCCGCCTGGCGGAGCGCATGATCGCCGACCAGGACATCCCTGACCCGGAAGTGATGCTGGAAGTGGAAGTGCTGGAGGTGAGCCGCACCAAGGGCAGCGAGCTGGGCATCAAGTGGCCCGACAGGCTGACCCTGACCTCGCCCACGACCCCGGCGATCGCGGACAGCGCCGTGGTCTCCGCGGGCGTCCCGGTCATCACCAAAAACAACACCAGTACGCCCATCGACTTCGAAACACTCCGGCACACGCCCCTGAACAAATACTTGGTGGCCACGCCCCTGAGCCTGACCCTCAACCTACTACTGAAAGACAGTGACACCAACGTCCTGGCCAGCCCCCGCATCCGCGCCAAGAACCGGGAAAAGGCCAAGATCATGATCGGCCAGCGGGTGCCGGTGATCACCAACGCGGTGACCCCGGTCTCCACCGGCACCCCGGTGGTCACCGGCAGCGTCCAGTACCTGGACGTGGGCCTCAAGCTGGAGGTGGAGCCGGACATCCACGCCGACCACGAGGTGGCCATCAAGGTCAACCTGGAAGTCAGCTCCATCATCAGGGCGGTGAACAACCCCCAGTCCGGCACCCAGGCCTACGAAGTGGGCACCCGCAACGCGTCCACCGTGCTGCAGTTGAGGGACGGCGAAACCCAGGTCCTGGCCGGCCTGATCCAGGATTCCGAGAGAGAATCCGCCGACAAGGTGCCGGGGCTGGGCCAGATTCCCGGTTTGGGCCGCCTGTTCTCCAGCCACAAGAGCGACGGCGAGAAAACCGAGATCATCCTGTCCATCACCCCCCGCGTCGTGAGTCCGGTAAAGCAGCCCGACGCCCGGGAAGTGGAATACTGGTCCGGTACCGAGGCCACCCTGCGCAACACTCCGGTAACCCTGAAACCCATCGGCTCGGTATCAGTCACCAGCACCGGCGGCGCGTCCCCCCGTCCCGCCCCGGTCCGCCCCGCCGTAATGCCCCCGGTCAAGCCCCCCGTCCCCGCCGAAAAGACCGGCGCGGTCGAGGGCGGACCGATGCAGCTTTCCTGGCAGGGCCCCAACCAGGCCAAGGTGGGGGACAGGATCAGCCTCACCCTCAACACCGACTCGGCGCCGGACATGCACAGCCTGGGCTTCCTGGTGAACTACGACCCCTCGGTGCTGAAGGCGGTGGACGCCACCGAAGGCAGCATCCTGAAGCAGGGCGGCGGGCCGTCCACCTTCAACAAGAGCATCGACCAGCCGGGGGGACAGGTGCTGGTGGACCTCTCGGGCCGGGGGCCGAAGGACCCGGGCCAGCCCGGCACCGTGGCCACCGTCACCTTCGAGGTGCTCGCCCCCGCGCCCCAGTCCAAGATCGCCGTCAGCCGCATCTCGTCGTCGGGGTCCGGCGGCAAGGACCTGAGCTTCGCCGCCCCCGAGCCCCACGTCGTGGCCCTGGTGAAATGAGCATGAACGCCCCCCGCATCCAGCAAGGCTTCACCCTGATCGAACTGGTGGTCACCGTGGCCATCGTCGCCCTGCTGGCCACCGTGGCCCTGCCCATGGCCGAGCTGGCGGTGCAGCGCCACAAGGAGGGGGAACTGCGCCTGGCCCTGCGGGAAATCCGCACCGCCCTGGACGCCTACAAGCAGGCGGTGGACGAGGGAAAGATAACGAGTTCCATCATGACCTCGGGCTATCCCCCGTCCCTGAAGACCCTGGTGGAGGGTGTCCCCGACACCAACAGCGTTGACGGCAAGGGCCGGATCTACTTCCTGCGCCGCATCCCCCGGGACCCCTTGATGCTGGACCCGGAAAAATCCGACGAGGACACCTGGGGCAAGCGCAGCTACGTCAGCAGCGCCGATTACCCGGACGAAGGCAACGACGTATACGACGTCTATTCCCTGTCGGAAGGCGTCGGGCTCAACGGCATTCCGTACCGGAGGTGGTGACGATGGAAAAGCACGTGAGGCGTGAGGGGTTAGGCGTTAGGCGGAAGGCGTCGGGGGGAGGTACTTCCTCACGCCTCACGCCTTCACGCCGGAGCGAGGGCCTTTGGCCCCGCTTCCGGCGGGGATGCCCCTTGCGGGCACACGCCTCACGCCGCGAAGGGTTCACCCTGATCGAACTGCTGGTGGTCATGTCCATCATCGCCATGCTGCTGACCCTGGCGGTGCCCCGCTACTTCGGCAGCGTGGAGCGCTCCAAGGAGGCGGTGCTGCGGGAGAACCTGTCGGTCACCCGCCAGGCCCTGGACAAGTACTACGGCGACAACGGACGCTATCCCGACGCCCTGGATGCCCTGGTGAGCAAGAAATACCTGCGTAGCCTGCCCCAGGACCCGATCACCGGCAAGAACGACAGCTGGATCATCGTGCCCCCCGAGATGCCGGGAAAAGGCGCCGTGCTGGATATCCGCAGCGGCGCCCCGGGCAACGGGCGGGACGGCTCCCCCTACAAGGAGTGGTAAAAAATCATGCTCACCTTTGACATAAATCATTATTTACCGTACATAAATGGTAGGGGAAAGCGGCAGCGAGGGTTCACCTACATCGGGCTGCTCATCTTGATCGCCACCATGGGGGTGATGCTGGCGCTGACCGGGGATGTGTGGCACGTGGCCCAGAAACGGGAAAAGGAACAGGAGCTGCTGTTCGTGGGAGACCAGTACCGGCGTGCCATCGACCAGTTCTACGAAAACAGCCCGCCCCAGGTCAGGCGCTACGCCACCCGCCTGGAAGAATTGCTGAAGGATCCGCGCCAGCCGGGAACCCAGCGCTACCTGAGGAAAATCTACCCCGACCCGATCACCGGAAGCACCCAATGGGGGCTGGTGAAAGGACCGGCGGGGGAAATTTACGGCGTCCACAGCCTCTCCGAGGAGGAGCCGTTGAAGAAGGGCAATTTCAGTCTGGTCAACGCGAATTTCGAGGGCAAGAAGATGTATTCGGACTGGGTGTTCATCCATGCGCCCGGTCAGGTACGGATCGCGCCACCTGGTGGGAGGAAGTAAAAATGGACAGAGAAGTGGGGGTTATCATGAGTGGAAAATACCGTATCCTGATCGTCGAAGACCACACCCTGTTGCGGGCCGGACTACGGGCACTGCTCTCCCAGGACCAGGACATCGAAATCGTCGGCGAAGCGGACAACGGCCGCGACGCCATCCGCGCCGTGGGCGCCCTGACGCCGGACCTGGTGCTGATGGACCTCAACATGCCGGGCATGAACGGCATCGAGGCCATCGCCTACATCAAGCGGCGCTACCCGGACACCCAGGTGCTGGTGCTCACCATCCACAAGACCGACGAGTACATCCACGAAAGCCTGCGGGCCGGGGCCAACGGCTACATCCTCAAGGACGCCAGCCACGACGAGCTACGCATCGCCATCCGCAGCGTGCTCAACGGCAAGACCTACCTCAGTCCCGACATCTCGTCCAAGGTCATCACCGGCTACCTGGGCACCGGCAGCAAGGCCGCCCCGGCCACGTCCAGCCCCTGGGACACCCTCACCCACCGGGAACGGGAAGTCCTCAAGCTGGTGGCCGAAGGCCACCCCAACAAGTACATCGCCGACTACCTGAGCCTCAGCGTCAAGACGGTGGAAAAGCACCGCTCCAACCTGATGAAGAAGCTGGACCTCCACAACGCCTCCACCCTGACGGCCTACGCCATCGAAAAGGGATTGGTGGTGATGTGACCTTCCTCCCTCTGAAGAGGGGGACGGGAGAGTTGTAGCGCAGGCGACCTCGCCGGCATGCGGGCCATACGGCCCGCTTTCCGGCGTGCAATGCAGGCGAAGTCGCCTGCGCTACGATTACGACGGCAGCCCCGCCCGCGGCTGGTCCTACTTCCCCGTTGCCGGCCGCACGAAGTCCTTGGCGATACCACGGAAATGCCCCTCCACCATGCGGCGGTAGCGGGCATTGCCGCCTCCCGAACGGATTTTCTGGCACCCCTCCTCCACCGCCAGGGGCAGGGGAATGACGACGGTCCGCAGCACCGCCGCCTTCTTGGGCACGGAATAAGGAATATAGCCGCCGCCTTCGGCTTCCGGCGCGGGAGGAAGGCTGTCGTCGATGACCCCTCGGGGCTCGCCGCGGCGCTGGCCCACGCCGCCGGCGTCCAGCCAGGTGGCGTTGGGATCGCCGGCGTAGGGGTTGGCGCCGACTCCGGTGGGGTAGAGGCTCTCAAACACGCGGCAGGCGCCGAAGTTACCGGCGGCGGCCAGTTCCAGCAGGGCGGCGGTGGCCTGCTTGCGGTAGGCGGGGTAGTCGGTGAGCACGGCGGCCACGGCGGCCCAGGACAGGGCATAGAGCGTAACGCTGCGCTCTTCGCTGATTTTCACCTTGCGGGTGGTGCGCAGGGGGGAGCCGTCGCCGTTGAGGGCGGCGATGAACTTGCCGTCCACCATGCTCCACAGGGCGACGAATTCCGCCTTCGTGGCCGTCTCGGCCAGGAGCTTCATGCCGTCCGCGGCAGCCTGGCGCGCATCCTTTCCTTCCTGAAAGCGCTTGTAGGACTTGGCCCGGTAAATGTTGTCCAGGACGTAGCGCAGCTTTTCCTCCGCCGGCAGACGGGCCACTTCCTCCGCCGGCAACGGCGCATACATGTCCCGGGCGCCCTGGGTCAGGGCGTGGTGGGCGGTCAGGTCCCGCTCGCCGACGATGAAATCCATCATATCCGCCGGGGCCACGGCCGGCAGCAGGAGGACGGCGGCCAGGGCCGCCATGGCAACCGGGCGCCTCATGGCAGCTTCACCGTGGCGGCGGCGCCGGCCCGCAGGACGTCGTCGGTGCGGAACAGCACGTCCGCCGGGTAGGTGGGGCCGTCCTTGGACATTACCGGCTCCAGTCCCAGGGTGCGCAGGGTGCCGGGATAGCTCTTGCCCCCCACCACCACCGTCACCCCCTGGCCGGCCTTGAGGGGGCCGATCTGGCTGTCGTAGAGGCGGAAGCGGGCCAGCATCTCCCCCGCTTTCGCCAGCACCAGCACCGGCTGGGGCTGGAAGCGCACCACCAGGTTCTGCCCCGGTTCCACCCGGCGGTCCACCACCAGGGCGTCGAAGGGGGCGACTAGGCGGGCATCGTCGGCGTTGCGCCGGTCCTGCTCCGTCCGGGCGGCGGCCTCGTTCACCCGGGCCTGGGCCTGGGCGTGGCGCAGCTTGGCCTGGTCCAGCTCGCTGATGGAAATCACCGTGCGGTCGTAAAGCTCCCGCATGCGCCCCAGGTCCCGCTTGGCCTCCGCCGCATCCTCCCGCTGACGCTTGAGGACGGCGGCGCTCTCCGCCTGCTGGGCCCGGTAAAGGCGGCTGTCCAGGGTCAGCAGCACCTGGCCCTGCTTCACCCGGTCGCCCACCTGGGCATTGACCGACTCCACCACGCCGGACACCCGGGGAGAAAGCTCCACCCGCTGGGACCATTGCAGCACGGCGGGCACGTCCAGGGCCCACGCCTGGGCGGACAGCAAAGCCGCCATCATCCCTAGCCATCGCTTGTTCATTTCGCCTGCTCCTTGTTCTCCGTTTTCGCCGCCTGCTCCAAAGGCCCACCCAGCAGCGCTTCCAGCCGCGCCATAGCCAGGGCCAGACGGTATTCCGTGCCCCGTTCCCGCACCCGGGCCTCCATGGTGGCGGCCATGGAGGTGCCCAGGTTGGTTTTCAGTTCCACTTCGTATTCGCCCCGGGCCCGCTCCAGGGCCAGGTCGCGGTAGTCGGCGTTCTTCTTCGCCGCGCCCCGGGCGGTGGCGCGCAGCTGCTCGATTTCCAGCCAGTTTTCCAGCAGGGCCTGGGTCAGTTCCATGCGCAGCTTCTCCACCCGGGCCTGGGCCTGCTGGAAGCGGGCCCGCTCCTTGGCTTGGCGGGCGTCCACCCGACCGCCCTGGTAGAGGGGCCAGTTGAGCACCAGGCCGGCGCGCCAGTCGTCCCGGCCGTTGAGCTGGCGCTGGGCGTAATGGGCCCGCTCCAACTCCGCTTCCAGGGTGGGGTTGCGGTCGGCCCGCACCGCTTCCATGCGCTGGCGGGACGCTTCCAGTTGGGCCTGGGCGGCCTTGAGGCGGGGGCTGTTGGGCAGCAGCGCCAACAGTTGCTCGTATTCCGGCACCGGGCGTTCGTTGCCCTTGAGGTCCGGGTCTTCCAGGTCCGGGGCCAGTTCGCCGGGGCGGTTCATGGCCATGGCCAGCAGGGCCCGGGCCACCCGCTGGCGCTGCTGGCTGGCGTTGCGCTTCACCAGCAGGTCCTGGTAGCGGGCTTCCAGGGCGCCCAGCTCCACGGAGGAGAGCTTGCCCACCTCCAGGCGGTGGCGGCCGTTGTCGAAGTCCACGTAGGCCACCGCCATGAATTCGTTGTCGGCGGCGGCCTGCATGTCCGCCAGCAGCACGTCGAAGAACCGGGCCATGATGTCGACGCGGCGCCGGTCCCGGGTTTCCAGCAGCTCGGCGCTGCGGGACTCGGTTTCGGATTTGGCCGCCGCCTCGGCGGAGGCGGTGCGGCCGAAATCGTACAGGGACTTGCGCAGGGACAGGCGCGCACTGTTGTCGCTCAGGTGGGGATAGCCCTCGGGAGGCAGGGACGGTTTCACCCGGCGCAGGCCGGCCTCGAAATTGACGCTCAGGTCCTGGCGGGCGGCGGCCAGGTCCTGGTCCGCCTGGGCGGCATCCCGCTCGGCTTCCGCTATCAGGAGGTCGGGATGGGAGGCGTCGGCCGCCTGCAAGGCCTCGGCCAGGGTGAGGGGCTTGCCGCCCTCGGCCCAGGCGGCCGAGGCCAGGCACAGCAGCAAGGCCGCCAGAATACGGCTCATGGGCTTATTTCGCCTGCTTCTTGTACTTGGCGAAGGGCATGGCCTTGTAGGCGTCTTCCACCACGTAGCGCCCCAGGAGCAGGAATTCCTGGGCGTCCTTGGTGGCGCCGGTGTAGCGGGTCAGCTGGTTTCCGGCCAAGTCGTAGAAGGCGAACACCGGGGTGGCCCGCACCCGGTTGTCGAAGGAGAAGGCCTTTTCGGTGGTGGCCTTGCCCTTGAAGTCCACCATGGCGGTGTCGCCCTTGGTGTCGATGGTGAAGATCAGGAAATGCTGGCGGAAATAGTCCTGCACGGCGGCCTGGTTGAGGACGGTGCCCTTCATGCGGTGGCAGAAGGGGCAGTCGTCCAGCTCGTACATCAGTAGGATGCCCTTCTTGCCCTCCTGCTTGGCGGTGGCCAGCTCGGCCTTGAAGTCGCCCATCTTCTGGTCGAAGAACTGGTCCACAGGGCGGGTTTCCCCCCAGGCCAGCAGCGGCAGCAACAACAACAGCCCAAGCAGACGCATCATTTCCCTACCCCCATTTACGATTAATTTCGGGAGGAAGTTTGCCCCTGCCCCCGGCCAGCGTCAACGGTAGAAAAGGACTACTCGCGGGGCTTTTCAGCCGGTTGCTCGTGCCCTTTTTCCCCGCCGTGGGCCTCGGCGGCGTGTGTGAAGTACAGGGCCAGGCCGATGAGGGCGATGCTTCCGCCGAAGTAGAGCATGTCCAGGGGGTCGCTCATCTGGATTTTGATGGCCCGCTCGAACAGGGTGACGATGAGGATCATCAGGATCACCTTGGCCAGGCGGTTCTTCAGGTCGTCCAGGTTGTTGATCACCAGGATCTTGCTGGAGGCGCGGCTGCCATGGGCTTCGTCGATGTCGCTGACGAACAGTTCGTACAGGCCGAGGGAAAAAATCACCATCACCGTGGCCAGCAGGTAGCCGTCCACCACCCCCACGATGTGGGTGATGGTCTCGTCGTGCAGCACCTTGCGCGCCTCGACCGTCAGGCTCGGGTCGGCATAGTGGGCCACGTGCAGGATCAGGTACACCACGTCCACCGTGGCGATGTAAAAAATGGCGAAGGCCGCCGCCATGCTGGCGACCACCGCGAAAATGATGACGAAGCGGCTATTCCACAGGGCCGCCTCGAACAGTCTTTCCAACAACTTCATTCCAATTTCTCCCGGTTCAACCATATGCCCAACAGCCGGCGGGGCAGCAGCCGCGCCGCCAGGGATGCCGCCGAGACGCCGATCAGGGCGGCTGCCCAGAGGGGCAAGAATAACACACCGGGCAAGCCCAGCAGGCCCACCTCCAGGGCCGCCGCTGCGGCGCCGACGACTACGGTGTACAGGCGCCACAAGGGCAGCTGGACCGTCGCCGACCTTCGCGCCAACGCCCCCATCAGCAACACGCCGAACAGGGCAAAGCCCAGGCCATGGCTCAACTGCAGCATCGCCACCGACGCAGGGAGCGCCGACAGCCCCCAGCGGTGCCCGGCGTAGAGGGCTACCCAGACCACACCCGGCGGCAACCAGACAACAAGACCTTTGCGTTCCATGATGCTTCCAAAAAAAAACGGGGCGGACCACTCCGCCCCGGCCATTTTACGCCGACCGCTTACTTCTTGCCGCCGCGGCCGCTCCTCGTTTTTCCGCCATAGGCCTTGCGCTCCTCCTGATGTTTTTCCTGCATGGCCTTGCGTTCTTCCTGGTGACGCTGCTCCATGGCCTTGCGCTCCCCGCCGGACGACTCCCGCAGCGCCTTGCGTTCCTCCTGGCGCGTCTCCATCTCGGTGCGGTGCTCTTCCCGCCGCTGCTGCATCTCCATGCGCTGCTGCTCCACCTTCGACTTGACCTCGGCCGGAGCCTTAGGCTCCTCCGCCAGGGCGCTGCCCGCTGCCAAAGCCACCATCAACGACACCAACAGGGATACTTTCTTCATCTCCAGCTCCTTTCAATGATCGAACTCAGGAATGGGGCGGCGCGTCGCCGGATGCGAACAGTTGGTGCAAGGTCAGGTCCATCGCCTCGTCCCACCGTCGCCCCAGTTCCCTTACCGCCGGGGGGAGACCGTCGGCGACGGTCCCCTCGGAAGATATAACGAAGCAACGGTAGATTTCGCTGACCTTCACCTCGTCCAAATTGCGGCACGCCACCCAACCGCCCCCGCTCACCCGCCGGGCGAGGTTGATTTCGGCCAGGCGCTCCAAAACGTCCTCCATCTCCTCGAAGCCGAGGGATACCTGCCGCCGCAGGCGCTGCAGGCTGACCGGCTCGCCCTGGTGCTGGGCGTCGTGGAGAGCCGCCAGCATCCGCAGCGCATCGTAAAACCGCCGTCCCGGCGTGTCCTTCACCCGCCACACGCCTCCCCGCCAGTAGGAAAGGGAGGCGGCCACCTCCGCCCCGGCCAGCACCACCAGCCAGGAAAGGTAGATCCACAGCAGGAAGATGGGAATGGCGGCAAAAGCGCCGTAAATCAGGGTGTAAGTGGGAAAGTGGGTGACATAGAGGGCGAAGCCCCGCTTCATCCCTTCGAACAGCAGGCCCGCCAGCACGCCCCCGGCCAGGGCGTGGGAAATGGCTACGGAGCGGTTCGGCACCATGGCGTAAAGCAGGGAAAAGGCCGCCACGGTCAGCAGCATCTGCGCGGCCTTCAGCGCGGCCACCCCCGCAGCGGAAAGCACGGGCGTCCAGCCGAAGGACAGGCCCACCAGGTAGGAAGTGAGGGACAGGCTGGCCCCGAGGAGCAGCGGCCCGAGGGTGAGCAGCGCCCAGAACACCAGAAAACGCTGGATCAGGGGCCGCGGCTGCCGCACCCGCCAGATGGCGTTGAACACCTGCTCGATGGTGTACATCAGCATGGAGGCCGTCACCCCGAGGAAGGCGACGCCCACCATGGTGAGCCCGGCCGCCTGGTCGGAAAACTGCTGCATGTGGATGGTGATGATCTTGCCCGCCTTTTCCGGCACCAGGGTGGTGAGCAGGAAGATTTTCAGTTCGATCATCAGCTCGCCGAACACCGGAAAGGCCGAAAACACCGTGAGGGCGATGGTGACGAGGGGCACCAGGGACAGCAGGGTCGTATAGGTGAGGCTGGCGGCCACCTGGTTGCAGCGGTCCCGGGAAAACCGCTCCAGCACGAAGCGGGCGAAGCCCCAGTAGGGCGAAATCTTTTCGGACAGGAAAGGCATAAAATCCCGTTTCACCGCATGAGGACGCGGAGGACGCAGAGGAACGGCCAGGACAGGACAAACAGGATCGGCAGGACAAAAACGCGTCCAGTAAGTCCTGGAAATCACACAAATCCTGTTCGGTTTTTTTGACGTTCCTCTGCGTCCTCCGCGTCCTCTGCGGTTCAAGTAATTTTGTAGGTTTATAATAGCGCCAAAATCCCTCAGGAGCCTCCATGTCCGACATTCTCGTCCTCTACTACAGCCGCCACGGCGCGGTGAAGGCCATGGCCCAGCTGGTGGCCCGGGGCGTGGAACAGGTGCCGGGAGCCCGGGCGCGGCTGCGCACGGTGCCCGAGATCTCCGCGGTGTGCGAGGCGGTGGCGGATGCCATCCCCGCCGAAGGGGCGCCCTACGTGGAATTGAAAGACCTGGAGGAATGCGCCGGCCTCGCTCTGGGCAGCCCCACCCGCTTCGGCAACATGGCCGCCCCCCTGAAATATTTCCTCGACTCCACCTCGGGCCAGTGGCTCCAAGGCACCCTGGCGGGCAAGCCGGCGGCGGTGTTCACCTCCACCTCGTCGCTCCACGGCGGCCAGGAGACCACCCTGCTGTCCATGATGCTGCCCCTGCTGCACCACGGCATGGTGATCGTCGGCCTGCCCTACTCGGAGCCGGAACTGCTCACCACCGCCAGCGGCGGCACGCCCTACGGCCCGAGCCACCTGGCGGGCCCCGCCAGCGACAAGCCCCTCAGCGACGAGGAAAAGAAACTGTGCATCGCCCTCGGCCGGCGCCTGGCCGAAACCGCTTTGAAGCTCGAAAAATGACCCCCACCGCAGAAACCGTCACCCAGGCCCGCGCTCTGCTGCGCGCCCGCCACGCCGGCGCCCTCGCCACCCTGTCCAAACGCCTCAACGGCTATCCCTTCGGCTCGGTGGTGGACTTCATCCTGGACGAGGAGGCGCGGCCGATCATCCTCATCAGCACCCTGGCCCAGCACACCCAGAACATCGACGCCGACCCCCGGGTCAGCCTGCTGGTCCACGAGGCCAGCGCGGACCTCCAGGCCAGCGCCCGGCTGACGGTGATCGGCGACGCCGCCCGCATCGACACCACCGATGCCTTGAAAGCCCGCTACCTGCGCTACTTTCCCAACGCCGAGCAGTACTTCGCCATCCACGATTTTTTCTTCTACCGCATCGAGCCCACCCAATGGCGCTACATCGGCGGCTTCGGCGACATCTACTGGATCGCCCCGGAGGCGGCCCGGCCGCCCAAGGGCGAACTGGCGGAAATCGAAGACGGCGTGCTGGAACACATGAACCGGGACCACGCCGACGCCCTGCGGGCCTACTGCCGCCACTTCTACGGCATGGACAGCACGGACGCGACGATGGTGGGCATCGACGTGGACGGCTTCGACGTGCGGGCGGACGGGGAACTGCTGCGCTTCGACTTCCCCCACCCGGTGCTCAGCGGCGAGGACGCCCGCAAGGTGCTCACCGCCCTGGCCCACGAGGCCCGCCCGTGAACCGCCAGGCCCTGTGCCACTGGGGCGCCATCGTCAGCCTGATCGGCCTGATCTTCCTCGGCACCGCGTGGGAATTGTGGCTCGCGCCCCTGCGCCCCGGGGGCACCCTGCTGGTGCTGAAAGTGCTGCCCCTGCTGGCCGCCCTGTTCGGCATCCTGCGGGGCAAGCGCTACACCTACCAGTGGGCATCCCTGCTGATCCTGCTCTATTTCATGGAGGGGGTGGTGCGGGCCATGAGCGACCGGGGCTTCTCCGCCACCCTGGCCGTTGTCGAGATCGTCCTGACGGTGATGTTTTTCGTCAGCGCGATTTTCTACGCCCGGCTGACAGGACGGCGCTGAGCCGGAAAATCGTAGGTTGGGCATACATGCCCAACATTCCTTTGATCTCCCTTTCGAGGTCAGGCACGTGTGTCCGACCTACACTTCAATCCGCCTTTCGCTCCGGCTGCCGCACCGGCAGCCAGACGCGGAAAACGGACCCCTTGCCCGGCTTGCTGTCCACCTCGATGCGGCCGTGGTGCTTCTGGACGACGTTGTAGGCCAGGGACAAGCCCAGCCCCACTCCCTTGCCCACCGGCCGGGTGGTGAAGAACGGTTCGAAAATCCGTTGCAGGTTTTCCAGCTCGATGCCGCAGCCGGTATCGGCGACCTCCACCCACACTTCCTCGTCCAGCTGGCCCGTGCGCAGGGTGACGGTGCCGTGCCCCTCGATGGACTGGGCCGCATTCAACAGCAGGCTCATGAACACCTGGCTGATCTGGAACGGCAGGCATTCCACCTCGGGCAAATCGCCGTATTCCTTGACGATTTCGGCCTTGTCCTGGATTTCGCCCCACATCATGTTGAGGGTGCTGTCCAGGCCCTTGTGCAGGTCGGCCCACTGCCATTCCGGCTCATCGACATGGGAAAACTCCTTCAGGTCCTGGACGATCCGGCTCACCCGGTCCAGGCCATCCCGGGACTCCTTCATCAGCGCGGACACGTCCTGCCGCAGGAAAGGCAGGTCCAGCTTCAGCTTGAGTTCCCCCAGGCGGGCGTAGACGTCGGAACTCTTGTCCATGAGTTCCTCCGCCTTCTCGTAAGTTTCGATCACGGCCACCATGCGGTCGAAATACTGCCCCAGGATGCTCAGGTTGGAGGCGACGAAGCCGACGGGATTGTTGATTTCGTGGGCCACCCCCGCCGCCAGTTGGCCGACGGAGGCCATTTTTTCCGATTGCAGCAGTTGGTGCTGGGCATCGTGCAGTTTCTGGTTGAGGGCCTTCAGCTCGGTGTTGCTTTGTTGCAGGTAGCGCTCGGTCTGCTTGCGGAAGGTGATGTCGGAAAACACCACCACCGCGCCGACGATTTTCCCCTCGTCCCGGATCGGCGTCGTGGTGTACGCCACGTCGAAGCTGGAACAGTCCTTGCGCCAGAACACCTCGTCCTCCACCTGGCTCACCTTTCCTTCCCGCATGGCAAGGCGGCTGGGGCATTCGGAGGCGGGATAGGGGCGGCCATCGGGATGGGTGTGGTGGGCGACGTCGTGGATCGGCTTGCCCACCAAGTCGTGGACCTCCCACCCCAGCATCCGGGCCGCCGCGGGATTGGCGAACGTGCAGGTACCCTCGGCGTTGAGGCCGTAGATGCCGTCCCCCGCCGAATCGAGGATGGACTCGTATTCCCGGTGCATGCGTTCGATGGACGACCGGGACTGCTCCTGCTCCACGGACAGCCGGTCCAATCGTTCCCGGGTGCGCAGCAGTTCCGCCAGCAAGGCCGCGGTGCGCTCCGCCACCTGCTTCTCCAGGGCCCGGTTGGCAAGGTGCAGGGAATTTTCCGCCTCCTTCAGGGCGGTGATGTCGGTCAGAAGCAGGACGTACTGGACCACCGTCCCCGCCCCGTCCCGCACCGGGCTCAGCGTCGCCTCCACCCACACCGTCCGCCCCCCCTTCGCCAGTTCCAGTTCCTCCTGCCAGGAGGGGGCGGCATCCAGAGCCGCCCACATGGCCGCGAACGCCGCTTCCGGCCGGTGGGTGGATTTCACGAAGCCGATGCTTTGCCCCAGGAGCTTGCTTTTCGGCCTCTCCACCAACTGGCAGAAGGCCTCATTGGCGTCGACGATCCGCCCCGAAACGTCGGCAAGGCAGGTGGCGGTGGCGGTGTTCAGGGCGACTTGCCCCAATTCTTCAGTCTTCATGTTCTTTTCCACACTCTTGGCCGTGTTATCCAGTTTAGCCGTTCAGAACAAATTGACCGATTGAAGGCGCTTAAGTTTTCTTCACCATCACCAGCACCACCCCCGCCAGCACCACGCCCATCCCGGCCATCTCCATCGCCGACAGGTGCTCCCCGGCCAGCATCACCCCCAGCAGTACGGCGATGGGCGGATTGACGTAGGCATAGCTGGTGGCCACGGCCGGGCGCACGGTATGCAGCAGGTATTGGTAGGCGCTGAAAGCGACGAAGGAGCCGAACACCACCAAGTAGGCCAGGGCCAGCGTCGCCTTGAGGGAAGGAACCCCTACCAGGCGCTCGCCAAAGGCGAAGCTGGTGACCATCAGAGCCACGCCGCCCCCCAGCATCTGGGCCGCGCTGTTCATCATGCCGTTGGGGAGGGGCAGGCGCCAGCTCCACACCGAGCCGAAGGCCCAGCTGGCCGACGCCAGCAACAGGATTAGCGCTCCGCTGGGGCTGCCCCGCAAGTTGCCCTGGAGGTTGAGCACCACGATGCCGGCGAAGCCCACCAGCACCCCCAGCAGTTCCCGCCGGGTGGGGTATTTCTTCCACAGTGCGGCGAACAGCAGGGTCCACAGGGGAACGGTGGCCACCACCAGGGCGGCGATGCCCGAAGCCACGGTCTGCTCCGCGTAGGCCACCGCCCCGTTGCCCCCCAGCAGCAGCAAGGTGCCCACGGCGGAACAGGACGCCCATTGCTCCCGGGTCGGCGCCGGCGCGCCGCGCAGGCGAAGATACCCATAGAGCAGCCCCCCCGCCACCACGAAGCGCACCCCTGCCATCATGAAAGGCGGGAAGCCTTCGATGGCGAACAGCATGGCGAGATAGGTCGATCCCCAGATCAGGTACAGGGCCAGCAGGGAAAGGCCGATGAGCCAGCGTTCGCGGGGGGTGTGGTGGGTGGTCATGATGATGTCAGTCCGGTTCCTGAAGCCCTCGCGGGGCTTCTGTGCCAGTGCTGCACTGGCGTTTTCGTTATGGAGGGTACGGCAATTCGTCCGGCCAATCCAGTTCCTAGCGGGGTGACTCCTTGCACAAGGGGAGCACCGCATTGCGGACGACAACCATCCTGTAACCGGCACGACATTCCTCCCCGCTATCGTGTCCGTTGCCGAGAACAAGCAAGCTGTTCGGCCATGGATGTCCGGCGCCTTGTCCGCAGCCGCCCAGGCCAATCGCCATCAGCAGCCCGAGCAAAAGATTCCGTGTCGCCATCCTGTTCTCCCCTGCGCCATCATGGATTGCAGAATAAAAGCATCCACCGATACACTACATGCACAATTCTTCGATAGCCGCGACAACTGTACAGGTGAAACGACCATGACAACGACCTCCGCCCTGGTGGCGCTCGACCCCACCGACTCCCGCCCCCTGGTGGACCAAATCGTGGCCGGGGTTTCCCGCTTGGTGGACGGGCGCGCCCTGCGGGCCGGGATGCGGCTTCCTTCCATCCGGCGCTTCGCGGAAGGCCATCGGGTGAGTACCTTCACCGTGGTGGAGTCCTTCGACAAACTGGTGGCAATGGGTTACCTCGTCTCCCGCAGGGGCTCCGGCTTTTATGTCGCCGACCGGTCGGCCGCAAAGCCCGCCCCCGTTGACAGCCTCCATCGCCTCGACCGGGCGATGGATGTGCTGTGGCTGATGCGGAACGCCTTGCAGGCGGACGAAGGCATCATCAAGGCCGGCAGCGGCTGGCTCCCCCATTCATGGCTCGACGAACCGGGAATCAAAAAAGGGCTCCGCTCCCTGTCGCGGAAATCCGGCTCCGGCCTGACCAGCTATGGCGACCCCAAGGGCTACCCCCTTCTCCGCCAGCAGATACAGGTTCGGCTCGGCGAGTTGGGCATCGCCGCCGACCCCGGCCAGATCGTCCTTACCCACGGCGCGAGCCATGCCTTGGACTTGACCGCCCGCTACCTGCTGAAGCCCGGCGACACGGTATTGGTGAACGATCCCGGCTATTTCAGCTTTTTCGGCTACCTGCGAGCGATGAGCGCCACCCTGGTCGGGGTGCCGCAAACGGCGGAAGGGCCCGATCCAGCAGCGTTGGAAGAACTGGTGAAGCAGCACCGGCCGAAGGTGTTCTACACCAGCGGCGTGCTGCACAACCCCACCGGCACATCCGTTTCCCCGGCCGTCGCCCACCGCATCCTTCAGGTGGCCGAAAAATACGACCTGACCATCGTCGAAGATGACGTCTATGGGGACTTCCACCCCGGCGGCGCCACCCGCCTGGCCACCCTGGACCAGTTGAACCGCGTCATTTACGTCGGGGGATATTCCAAGACCATTTCCTGCGCCCTGCGGGTCGGCTTCATCGCCGCCAGCCCCCAGGCCGCCGAGGATCTCCTGGACATGAAGCTGCTGATGGGGGTGACCACGTCGCAGATCGGCGAGCGGCTGATCCACGAAATCCTGGCCGACGGTCACTACCGGAAACACATGGACCAGGTTCGCGGAAAGCTCCAAACGGCCCGCGCCCATACCACGGAAAACCTGGAAAAACTGGGGCTGACCCCCTACGGGGAACCCCAGGGCGGAATGTTCCTCTGGGCCAAGCTCCCGGAAGGCGGAAACGCGGAAACCCTGGCCAGCATCGCGGCGAAGGAAGGGATAACGCTGGCACCCGGCAGCCTTTTCCGGCCCCACCAGGAACCCTCCGACTGGCTGCGGTTCAACGTGGCCCACAGCCAGGAAAAAGCCCTTTACGACTTTCTGGGGCGGCAACTGTAGATTCCCACCGGACGGCGCTTTGCGCCAGCGGGAGAGCTAAAGCGAGGTCTTCAGTTTTCTTCCCCCGGTCACCTCGAAGCCGTTGGCTTGGTAGAAACGCAAGGTGCGCTCAAATTCAGGGAGTGGCGGGGTGGTGACTTCCAGCCGGGCCCAGCCCCGGGCCTTGCCGTGCTCCCGCGCGGCCGCCAGCAGCGCCGCGCCCACGCCATGGGAACGGAATTTCGGCACCACGTAAAACTCGGGAATAAGGCCGAAGGCGCCGCCGGCGTAAAGGGTCCGCACCTCGGTCAGCGCCAGGAACCCCGCCATTTCCTTCCCTTCCCGTGCCACCCACACCGTGTACGCCCCCTGTTGCAGGAAATCGCGGCAGCGCGTCCGTAGCTCTGCTTGGTCCGCCTTGAAGTGGGCGGCGCCGGTGGCTGCCATGATTTCCTCCAGCAGGGCCTTCACCATTTGGGCCACGGTTTCCGCATTTTCTGGTTCGGCTATTTCGATGCTCAGCATTTCCACCTCCCGAAATGAAAAAAGGGCCGCATGGGGCGGCCCTTTGAACGGTCTACTCCAGGAACGCCGCCCCTATTCAACCCTGTCGCTTCGATTTGCGCGTCATCCAGCCGCCGAACAGGTAGGACTGGAAGAACCGCACCGGCCGCTCGAAGCCGGCCTCCACCAGCAGGGCCTTGATGCGCTCCTCCGGCTCGAAGCAGATGTCCCGCTCGATGTGCGCCCGGTCCTGGGCCACGTCTTCCGCCGCAACCCCTTGGGTGGCGTAGAAGCCGAGCCAATTCTCGAACACGATGCCGAAGCCGGGATCGGCGGCATCCCCGAACAAATCGGCGAATACGAAAGGCGCACCGGGCTTGAGTCTCGCCGCAATAGCCTTGAAATAGGCCAGCCGGGCGTCCGGGTCGCGGATGAAATGGGCGACGAAGACCGAGGTCGCGCCGTCGAAGGGCTTATCGAAACGGAATTCCTGCATGGTCCCCAGATGGAGGCTGGCGCGGTCCGACAGGCCGGCTTCATCCAGACGCCGTTTGCAGGCCTCCAGCATGTCCGCGGACAAGTCCACCCCGTGCAACTCCGCCGTGGGGTGGCTGGCGCCCAAGGCCGCCAGCTCGACCCCGGTACCGGCCCCCACCGACAGAAAGCGCGCCCCTTCCGGCGCCCCGGAGAACCACCCCGGCAGCATCCGATGCAGGGCGTCGTAGGCCGGGCAGAACTGGCGGATGTTGCGCTCGTAGCGGCCGGCCCAGCCGGCGTCGAAATGGGCCGCGGGGTCGAAGCCGGGGGCGTCGCCGCTCACGGCGTCACACCTGGGGGTGGGCCCGCTCCAGCTTGGAATGCAGCTTGTTCAAAGCATGGAGGTAGGCCTTGGCGGAAGCGATGACGATGTCGGTATCCGCCCCCTGGCCGTTGACGATGCGCCCGCCCTTGGACACCCGCACCGTCACCTCGCCCTGGGCATCGGTGCCGCTGGTGATGTTGCTCACCGAGTACAGCAGCAGCTCGGAACCGCTTTTGACGATGTCTTCGATGGCCTTGAAGGAGGCGTCCACCGGGCCGCCGCCGTCGGCTTCCGCCTCGCGCTCGATGCCGCCCTCGGCCAGCACGACTTTGGCGTGGGGGGTTTCGCCGGTTTCGGAGCACACCTTGAGGCTCAGGAGCTTGAAGTGCTCCTGCTCCAGGGTGGACTGTTCGTCGCTCACCAGGGCGTGGAGGTCCTCGTCGAAAATCTCGTGTTTCTTGTCGGCCAGGTCCTTGAAGCGGGCGAAAGCGGCGTTGACCGCCTCCTCGCTCTCCAACTGGATGCCCAGTTCGGAAAGCCGGGTCTTGAAGGCGTTGCGGCCGGAGTGCTTGCCTAAAACCATTTTATTCGCGGTCCAGCCCACATCCTCGGCGCGCATGATTTCGTAGGTCTCGCGGTGCTTGAGGACGCCGTCCTGGTGGATGCCGGACTCATGGGCGAAAGCGTTGGCGCCGACGATGGCCTTGTTGGGCTGCACCGCGAAGCCGGTGATGCTCGCCACCATGCGGCTGGCGGGGACGATCTGGGTGGTGTCGAGGCCGGTGTCGCAGGGGAAGAGGTCCTGGCGAGTGCGCACCGCCATCACCACTTCCTCCAGGGAGGCATTGCCCGCCCGCTCGCCCAGGCCGTTGATGGTGCACTCCACCTGGCGGGCGCCGTTCATCACGGCGGCGAGGGAGTTGGCCACGGCCAGGCCCAGGTCGTTGTGGCAGTGGACCGAGAAGATGGCCTTGTCGGCGTTGGGGATGCGGCTGCGCAAGGTGCCGATGAGGGCGCCGAAGACGTGGGGCAGGTTGTAGCCCACGGTGTCCGGCACATTGATGGTGGTGGCGCCGGCGTCGATCACCGCTTCGATCACGCGGCACAGGAAATCGGTTTCGGAACGGCCGGCGTCCTCGGGGGAGAACTCCACGTTGTCGGTGTACTGGCGCGCCCACTTCACCGCCTTCACCGCCTGCTCCACCACCTGGTCCGGCGTCATGCGCAGCTTCTTCTCCATGTGGATCGGGCTGGTGGCGATGAAGGTGTGGATGCGGCCGGAATTGGCGCCCCGGATGGCTTCGCCGGCACGGGCGATGTCCTTTTCCAGGGCTCGGGCGAGGGAACACACGGTGCTGTCCTTGATGGCGTCGGCCACCGCCTTCACCGCCTCGAAGTCGCCGTTGGAGGCGGCGGCAAAGCCGGCTTCGATCACGTCCACTTGCATCTTCTCCAGCTGCTTGGCGATGCGGACTTTCTCTTCCTTGGTCATGGAAGCGCCCGGACTCTGCTCGCCGTCGCGCAAGGTGGTGTCGAATATGATCAATTTTTCTTGTTTCATGGCTGGCTCCATAGCTGGAATTCTTACAATACGCCCATCAACCGATCACTTCCGGCTGCGGCACACACTTCGAATTGGGAGGGGGGGTGTCAGTGCGCGCGAACGCGCAGCAGCAGGCCGGCCAGTAGCAGGCTGCGGGGGGAAAGCTCGGAAGGAAGGAAGCTGACGAACTTGAACATAGTGGTAGGAACTATAAAGGCTTTCCGGCGACCGTGCAACCGGGGCCGACCGCCACGGTATAATTTCCCCATGCACAACCCCTTCACCGCCCGCTGGACCCAGACCGGCAACAACCTGTGCCTCGGCGAGTGGGAAATCCATTACCGGGGAAAACCCATCAAGCTGGATGCCGCCCGCCGCGACGCGGACATGGGCACCTACGGCATCTTCAGCTACATCTTCCCCGACGACGAGGACTACGCCGAAGGCCTGGCGGAAGACGAGTGGGTCATCGAACATGCCGAGTGGCTGGGAGAACTCTTCGCCGCCCACGACATCCCCCTCGACGAGGAACATATGCGCTGGTTCTACCGGGCGGTGAACCCGAAGGACTGGCGCTGCGGCAGCTGCGGCGGCTGCCTTTAAGCCGGCTGCGCCGCCAGTTCGCCCGCCCCATTCCCCGCCGTGTGCCGCTCGATCACGCTGTCGATGAAACGGCGCAGGAAACCTTCGGTCTGGGCGCTGTGGAAGCGGTCGATCTCTTCGCCCCGGCTGTACACGATCACCGTGGGAAAGCCGCGCACGCCGTGGCGGCCGGCGATGCGCATGTTCTCGTCGGCGTCCACCTTGGCCAGCAGGAAGCCGCCGGCGTATTCCTTCACCAGCCGGTCCAGCATCGGCCCCAGCACCAGGCACGGGCCGCACCAGTCGGCGCCAATGTCCACCAGCACCGGGGTCTGATAGGAACGTTCCACCACCAGTTGGTCGAAATCGGCTTCTTCCACGTCGTAAGCGTAAGTCATCGCATTGAACCTGATCCGCAAAAAACCGGCTCAGTGTAGAGGGACAGCTCATCCGCCGCCATTACCCGAATGGGTAAGGGCGCCGAACGTCAACCGCGATAGGAGCGGATTTCCTCCAATTCCGCCAGGGCGTCCTCGGTGATGTCGGCCAAGTCCTCGGCGTTGAGGCCCAGGTAGTCCAGGGCTCCTTGGCCGCCGGTATGCCATTCGGCATCGTCGGGCATATCCAGGAAAGAAACGACGATGTGCTCCGCCACCAGGGTGATGGCCGCCAGGGTACAGGCCACCGGCGTGGCGCAGCCGTCCCGACGGGTGAAGATGCTGTGGTCGTGGTGGACCAGGATGGCCTCGGCGATGTGGGCGGGCAGGGACCAGTTGCGGGCCAGCATGTTGCCCACCACGGCGTGGTTGGTGGCATAGCTCTCGTCCTCGATGGCGATGACCATCTCGGACGAGTTGTTGGCGGCGGCCAGCTTCTGTTTGTAGTCGGGAAAGCGCTGCATCAGGATGGGAATGCCGCAGTCGTGGAACAGGCCGAAGGTGTAGGCGTCCTCCCGGGAAACCCCGTGCAGCCGCGCCGCAATCTGGGACGCCACCACGGCGGTGAAGCTGGAGCGGTCCCAGTAACGCTCCATGGTCATCCGGTCGCCGCCCAGGGCCTGGTGCAGGGCGGAGCCCATCACGATCTGCATGATGTTCTTGAGGCCCAGCACCGACACTGCCTGGTGAACCGAATCGACCTTGTGGCGCAAAGCGAAGAAGGGGGAGTTGGCCGTCTTCAGCATCGACGCCGCCAGACTCACGTCGCCGCTGATGAGTTTGACCAGCTTGGAAAAATCCACTTCCGGCCGCCGCGTCTCCTCCATCAGCGCCACCACCACGGCGGGGCAAGGCGGAATGTGGATGCTCTTCAGAATGTCTTCCGCCAGCTGGCGGCCTATTTCGGCGGGTTGGGTTGCATTGTCCATGGCCTCGGCACCTGAAGTTGGGATAGCGATTTGTCAACTATAACGCGGACTGGAAAAATGACACTAGCACGCCCGCACCTATTTCCCGAACAGTTTCCCCACCGCCTCCCCCACCCCTTTGACCACGGCCCCTCCAGCGCTGCCCACCCCCTTCGCCAGCCCGCCCAGGCTGATGCCCAGGCCTTCCGCCACCGAGGCGCCGACGCGGGTGGAGAAGTTCTCGTTGAGGGAGAAACGGGGATCGTTCAGATTACCCGCCAGGGTGAAGTTCACTTGGATGCGGTCCTGGCGGTCCTTTAGCATGGACACCACGGCATCGCGGGGCATGCCCATGAAAGTGCCGCCGGAGGCCAACTCCAGGCCGGTAAGGGTGAGCGTCCCCGGGGCGCGCAACTGGTTGCTGCGCACGGTGGATTTCAGGCCCATATCCAAAGTGCCGCGGCGCACGCCGGTTTCCGCCGCCTTGATGAGATAGGGCTGGAGAGCGATCAGGTCCCCCCCCCGCAATTGGGCGGAGATGTCCGAATCCCGGGTGGCCAGTTCGATATTCCCCCGGAGGGCCACTTTGCCGTCCCGCCGGACGCCCTTGAGCACACCGTCGACTTGAAACTTCGACTGACCGGTCAGCTCCGGCAGGCTCAAGCCGTCGAGGCGGGCGTCCAACTGCTCCAGGCGCAGCTTGAGGGGCGGCTTGCGCACCGAGGCGTCAAAAAACTCCAGGGCGGAGCGTTTCAGTTCCACCGTCCCGATGGTCACGGCGGCGCCGGGCTTTTCCTTCGGCTGATCCAGGAGGGAAGGCAGCACCCGCAGTTTCCCATCCCGGGTGCGCAGCATGGACAGGTAGCCGCCCTCGATGACGATGCGCGCCACCCGTACCCGGGGCGAAAACAGGCTACGCAGGTCCGGCTCCACCACTATGCGCTCCGCCCGCAACTGGTCATCCGCCGGCCAGCCTTCGCCGCCCTTGATGTGCACCCCGATGACTTCCACGCTGCCCCGGGTGACGCGGATTTCGGCCACCTCCCCCTGAGGGCCGAGAGCCTCCTCCACCATGCCCTTGAGGGCCTGGACGGCGAAGTGGAAAGCGGCATAGCCACCGCCCACCAAGAGGACGGACACGGAAACAAGGATGACTGCCCAGCGTCGGATACGGGGATTGTTCATGGTGTTATTCGGTATCGGGAAGACTCTGTTACTAGCCTACACCATCCGGGCATGGAAGTTGTACCCTGTCCGCTCCATTCCAAATTTCGCGCTTCTCGCCGATACTTTAGAACCTGTCTCGGAAAATACTGAGCCCCCGACGGAGACGAACCATGAAACTCTGGACACCCCTGATTGCAGCGCTGCTGCTCGGCGCCTGCGCCACCACCAGCTACAGCGGCCGAGAACTCAGGCCCGGCGAGGCGCGCCTGGATGACGTGCTGCGCGTCATGGGGCAACCCGCGTTACGCTGGCAGAACACCGACGGCTCCCAGCAGTTGGCCTACCCTCGGGGGCCGTGGGGCGTTCATACCTATATGGTGCACCTCGAACCGGGCGGCCGGCTGAAACAAATCGAAAACGTCATGGACCCCGACGCCTTCGCCCGCATCAAACCCGGCATGAGCAAAGAACAGGTGCTGCGCACCCTGGGGCCGTCCTATCCCGGCTGGACCGTTTATTTCAAGGCGCGGGACGAGCTGGTGTGGGAATGGCGTTACTGCGATCCCTGGAGCGAAGCGGCGCGCTTCAATGTGCTGTTCGACGGCAGCACCGGAAAAGTACGCACCACCCAGAGCCAGACCGAAGCCCTGCGCGGGCTGTGCGAAGAAGGCATGTGCTCCTGCGGCCGCTGACGCGATACTTCTGCGGCACGTCTGACCTGCACCACGCAAATTCAGGACCGGGCTGTTGGAACTGCCTATTGGAATACCTTGCTTATATAAGCTAGGGAATCAGATGCCAGCCGTCTCTGAACCGATAGATTCTTCGGTCAGCTGATGAACCAGTTCTTCGAAGAGCCCAACAATATCAAACCTGCCTCCCCCTACTGACGCTCGATCAGAATAGTTTGCTGCAAGTTGGACCTCATCGTCGCCAGAAGCTTCCTCTCTTCGCCTTGCTTCCTCTTCCGCGTCACGCAAACGATGGAGGTCAAATTGAAGATGGCCATCTAGTTCATGGACAAGCGGTTCAAGATCGTCTGCGACCTGTGATATTTCATCGGCTGACCCAGCGTTTAACACTGCTTCAGCGAGTTCGCTAACGCATTCTACAAACGCCGTTCGGGCAGTCTCCCTTGAGGGAAGGTCAGCATTCGCCGCGGCCATTACGATCTCAGCCGCCTTCCAAGCGTGGCGCACATCGCGAACCTCATGGGCGGCGGTTGCCCAATCGGGCACACCTTCCGTTAGCTGCGCCAGTATATCGTGTGGCGAGGGATGGTTTTCTACAAGGGATTGCACCAGAATGTGAATGACCTCAGGAAGCCATGTTGTATCGCTATGCGTCAGTGACACAAAGGGATTTTTCGGACTAGGCCCCAGTAATAATGTAGCGACCTTAACGGTCAACTCAGGAACAGCAAACTCATCTAGCGCCTTGGTCAGTTGGTATAGCCGGTCAAGCCGTTTGATACCTGCCCACTTGATGCGCCTTTCATCCGCCCATGACACCAATTCTGGCTCGGGCTGGTCAAATAACTGGATGTGCAGTTACCGTAATCACCTGACACCTGCCGTTTCTGGCGGGTACTAGTTTAAGCAGCCTGCGGGGTATTTTCCATGGTGGCCGCTTTTGCCTTGGGCTTGCCCCGCTTGAACTGCGCCAGCGGTGTTCTGCCCTCCATCATCCGGCCCTGGTGGGGCCGCTTGGTGTTGTACTGGACGAGGTAGGCGTCCAGGTCCTTCTGCAT
>Ga0209269_1000587_pt1 | contig 31501 bp, 32 predicted proteins | sample MTBAKMMethaMetaG_FD_187455 | JGI IMG/M metagenome (GOLD analysis project Ga0209269, IMG submission 187455) | Enrichment culture microbial communities from Arthur Kill intertidal strait, New Jersey, USA, that are MTBE-degrading - MTBE-AKM (Arthur... | ecosystem: Environmental > Aquatic > Marine >... | reverse complement strand
GTACGATGGCTCGACCCTGGATGAGCGAAAAAACCTGTCCTTCGCAGATTTTACGAGGAATTGCTGAATATAGACCCCTGGAAGGCCGAAGCGATGGAAACCCTGGCCAGAAAATGGGGAGAGACAGAGGGAATCGCTCTTAAGGAGCTCGCGATGCCCTTGCGTTACATGCTCACGGGAGGAAAGGTCAGCCCCGGGATATTCCATGTGGCGGAGTTGATGGGCAGGGAAGAGGTCAAGTGTCGCCTGGCACATTACAGGATGGCCTGATATCCCATGTAGCGGAATTTTTTGACAGAGGGGCAAAACCCCGATTATGATATTCGGGCTGCATCGAAATAAACGCGGCCACCTACGAAGGGAGTCGAACAGCATTGCTGATGAACAAGCTTAGAACCCAGGTTAAATGGATCATGGCAGCCATCGTTGTCGTTTTTGTCCTTTCCATCTTCCTGATGTATGGACCCGGAGGAGGAAGAGGAACCGGCTCGAAAGACTACGCTGTTGCGGAAGTTGACGGGAACAGGATCATGCGGAGCCAGATCGAATCTGGCCTTGCCGAAATGGCCGAACAGGCCCAGAACACCCAGATCACCTCTGAGGATCTCCCGTTTCTGAGACAGAACGTCCTCGACAGCATCATCATCGAGACCGCGCTGAAAAAGGAAGCGAAAGAAAAGAATATCAAGGTGACAGACGAGGAAGTCCAGAAGATCATCACGCAAATCGAAAGCCAGTTCCCGACGAAGGAAGCTTTTATGCAATACATGGAACAATCGGGAATCAACGAAAAGAAAATGAAACAGGATGTCACCGACCGGCTGGCCCAGCAGAAAGTCCTGGAAAGCGTTGCGGGAGACGTTGTGGTGAGTGATGACGAAGTGTTGAAGTTCTACGAATCGACAAAAGACCTTTTCTTCCGTCGGCCTGCCGGGTACAATGTCAACTTCGCGAGCTTCGGGACTAAGGAGCAGGCACAAAAAGCACGCGAACAGCTTGTTGCCGGTGCGCAATGGGACAAGGTCCTGGAAGGGCTTTCAAGTGACGTCAGGAATTCCACGCCTTACGGGAAGCCCACGTTTGTCGCCGAAAAAGACCTCACAGGCGAAATGAAAGTCCTGCTCAACCTGCCGGTAGGAAAACCAAGCCCGGTTTTGTCCGTAACGAGTGAAGACATCCTGCTCGTCATGAAACGGAGCAAGAGCCCGGAGCGCGTCCTGGCCCTTTCCGAAGTCAAGGATGAGATCCAGAAGATGCTGAAGGCCCAGAGGGAGAGGGAACTGCAGCAGAAATTCTTCCAGGAACTGAAAGCGAAAACTCCCGTTAAGATTCTTGACGCTTCGATCTTCCCGGCCCCGAAATCTCCGGAATCCGGGGACAAAACTGAATAGGAAGCCCCTGATTTGCTGATTCTATCGCTGTTTTGCTATTGACACCTCGGCGAGGGCTGATAGAATAATCCGTGCCTGAGGTGGGATGGCCGAGTCGGCTGAAGGCACTCGCCTGCTAAGCGAGTAGGGTGGCAATAAACCGCCCTCAAGGGTTCGAATCCCTTTCCCACCGCCATAAGAAGACTAGGCAAAATATGCCAGGCTTGCGGTGCGCCGGTAGCTCAATTGGATAGAGCATCGGACTACGGATCCGAAGGTTACGAGTTCAAATCTTGTCCGGCGCGCCAACGCATGAAAGGGTCCCACGGGTTGAAACCCGTGGGACCCTTTTTTCTTCTTTGTGAAAAGAATTATTAAGTTATGAGCCCTTACTTTAAAAACCTTTTCGGGTATAATGTCCAAAGTGTCTTGAAAAGCACGACACGCATTCTTAAATTGCCTTAAAAGAGGGGGATGACGGTGCGTAAGTTCATTCTTGGCTTCTTATTTTTCATGCTTTTGGTCTTTTCAAGGCGAGCGGATGCCGCAGGTTTCGGAATTTACGAATGGAGCGCAAGGGGAAACGCCCTGGGGGGAGCCATGATTGCCCGCGCAGACGATCCTTCCGCCGTCGCGTTCAACCCGGCCGGGATGGTCCAGCTGGAGGGCACGCAGATGATGTTCGGATTCACGGCTATTTCCCCGACTGCGGATGTAACGGGATATGATCTTCCTGCTTATCTCATGGCAGACCCTTTTGCCACAACGGTTTCTTCAACATTTTTCCCGCCGCATTTCTATTACACGCGCCAGATAAGCGACAACCAGTGGTTTGGTATCGGCTTATTCACACGATTTGGACTGGGAACGGAATTCGACCCGGATTGGTTCGGTCGCTACAACTCCTACAAAGCCGAGATCATGAGTGTTTCCGTGAATCCCAGCTGGGCCTGGAAAATCAACGAGAAGTTTTCGGTCGGGCTGGGTGTTGAGGCGATGTATTTCGGTATCGACCTGAAAAAGAAGATACCGAATCCAAAAGCCCCAAATCCTTTTGATCCCGGGGTGGCCTTAGACAGCGAACTGGAAGGGGATAGTTTCGGGTGGGGCTGGAATATGGGCTTTTTGTACAGAGCTTCAGATACGGTCAAGTTCGCATTGACCTATCGCAGTCAGGTGGAACAGGAAGTGGAAGGAGATTTCGACCTTTACCTCCCCGACGGGAGTAAGGTTGACCATAAGGGGGCCGGGGGCCAAATCACGCTACCCGACTTGCTTGTGGCGGGGATAGCTTTTAAGCCGACCGAAAAGCTTAGCGTTGAAATAGACGCGGTCCTGACGCGATGGAGTACCTATGACAGGCTCACGATAAACTTTGATGACGATACGTCCGCCACTTCCCCGAAGAACTGGAGCGACACGTGGCGCTACCAGCTGGGGATCGAGTACGCCCTTAACGAAAACCTTGACCTGCGCCTGGGTTATGTCATCGATCCTTCCCCGATACCCGACGAGACGGTGGATTACATTGCTCCGACCAACGACAGGAAGCTTTATTCGGTGGGTCTGGGATACCGAAAGGGCGACTGGACCTATGACTTTTCCTATACCTACCTGGATATCACGCCCCGGGATATTGAGGGACGTTCCTCTGATTACGTTTTTGACAGCAGGCAGAATAACGGAGATGCCCACCTGTTCGGAATTTCCCTTAGTCGCAAGTTTTAGCCCTGGAAGGGAGAGCAAAGCATGGACCGTCTTGAAAAAATTATCCAGCCGAGGCTTGATGCCGAACTTAAGGAAAGAACTCTCTGGTGGAAAGGGGAATGGTGGAGTTCCAGCCGTTTTCTAAGGCTTGTCGATTCTTGCGAGAGAGTCCTCGTAGAAGGTGGGTTCAGCAAAGGGCAACGGCTTGTCCTTCTTTTGCCAAACTGCCCTCTTGTTCTGGCCCTTTCGATGGCTGCCTGGAAGCTAAATGGGGCCGTTGCTCCCCTCAATCTCCAATCGGGCTCCGCAGCCCTTGTAGAGAACCTGCAAGTCCTGGATCCCTGGGGAGTCGTCCTGCCAAAAGGGATGGAATCTCTTCGGGAAGCGATCTCTTCCGCAGGGTACGCCGTAGCTGAATCGGCACTTGAAGAACCGATCCCTACGATTTGCGGGAAATCAGGGCAACCCGACACGCCGGATACGGCGGTTGTTTTTTCCACCTCCGGTACGACCGGAACACCTAAAGCAGTTATCATCACCCATGGAAACCTGATCGACAATACGAAGAGGGTTTTCGAGTTTGTCGAGGAACTCAGGAAAGACGATGTTTTCCTCAACGTGTTGCCGAATTTCCACACCCTGGGCTACAGCGTTTCTGGTATTCTCCCTCTGACGATAGGGTTGCCGCAGGCTGTCCTACCGGGCTTCATGCCTCCCCAGAATGCCGTGGAAGCGATAAGGGAAGCGGGCGTGACAGTCATGGTAGCTGTCCCGACAATGGTGGCTCTTACGTTGGCTACGGCCTCGAAGGGGGCGGATATTGGGCAAAGCCTCAGGGTTATCATTTGCGGTGGTGACCGGTTGAATCCCCAGTTTGACAAGAGGGCTCGTGAATCCATGAACCTTTCGATACTCGAGGGATACGGCCTGACCGAGTGTTCACCCGTTGTTACGGTCAACCGAAGCCTTGAAAAAAGAAAACTGGGAACAGTCGGGCCTTTCCTGCCTGGTTATGAATACAAGATTTTGGATAGGGACGGAAAACAGGTCTCGGCTGGGCAGGACGGGGTCCTATGGGTGAGAGGACCTTCCGTTACCCCCGGTTATTTCAGGAGTCCGGAAAAAACGGCCGAACGGTTCAAGGATGGATGGTTCAACACGGGAGATATCGTCAGGATGGATACGGATGGATTCGTGACGATCCTGGACCGAGATACGGATATTCTTATCGTTGGGGGCTTCAACGTCTACCCGCAGGAAGTCGAGAGAGTCCTGCAGGAGCACCCAGCGATTCACATGGCTGCGGTGATCGGTGTCCAGCATCCCGTTAGTGGTGAAATCCCGAAAGCTTTTGTCATCCTGAAAGAAAACGAAAGTGTCACACAGAAGGAACTGGTCCAGTTTTCCAAGGAAAAACTGGCCCACTACAAGGTCCCGCGAAAAATAGAATTCGTTTCGTCGTTCCCGCTTTCACCGGCTGGAAAGATACTCAGGCGTAAATTGAGGGAAATCGAGAAGCAGCAGGCTGTCTCCGAGGGCTAGTCCCGGGTGATGTGACCCGTTGTGGCCCTGCAGGCCTCTGCCAGGTGCGAGGGGTTTATAATCATTTGGAGTCCCCTTAGGCCGGCGCTAACGGATATTTCGTAAAACTCGAAAGCGCTTTCGTCCATAATAACGGGAAACGGTTTTTTTGAACCCAGAGGGGAGACTCCTCCCCTCTGGTAGCCTGTAAGGGGGAAAACTTCCTTAAGGTGGACGAGATCGCATTTCTTGTTTCCTGTCATGGCGGCGAGCGGTTTCATGTCGAGTTCTGAGTCCCCCGGAATGACCGCGAGAAAAACACCGGTTTTGTCGCCCCGGACAACAAGGGTCTTGTAAACACGATCAAGAGGCATCCCTATCTTTTCTGCAACGCTTGCAGCTCCCAGGTTTTCTTCGTCAAAAGGATACTCGACAAGACGATAAGAGAAGCCGATTTGATCAAGGTATCTCGCTGCGTTGGTTTTTTTCACGGGCTAACCCTCCGCTCAAAGGGTAGAAGACCCTAGGATTCGCAAAATTACTGAAAAAGGATATAATTCCACCATCTTCAGGAAAGGATGTCGATACGGGCGATGAAAAAGATCAAACCCATCAAGAAACTCAAGCTTTATGGGTTTAACAACTTGACGAAGAGCTTGAGCTTCAACATGTACGATATCTGTTACGCGAAGCTGCCGCAACACCGTAAGGAATACATCGACTACATTGACGAGGAATATAACGCGGAACGACTAACGGCAATCCTTAGCGAAGTTGCGAATATCATTGGTGCAAACATCCTCAATATCGCTCAGCAGGACTACGACCCTCAGGGTGCAAGCGTAACGATGCTGATATCGGAAGAAAAAGTTGAGTGCGGACAAACGCCGGACGGTAGTGACATTTGTTCGAGCGAGACCCCCGGACCGTTGCCCGAGGCCGTTGTTGCCCACCTGGACAAAAGCCATATTACGGTGCACACCTACCCGGAAAGCCACCCGGACCAAGGGATCAGCACGTTTAGGGCTGATATAGATGTATCTACATGCGGAAAGATCTCGCCCTTGAAAGCACTGAATTATCTTCTGCATTCCTTTAATCCCGATATAGCCGTCCTCGACTACCGGGTGAGGGGGTTCACCCGGGATATAAACGGCGAGAAATTCTTTATCGACCACAAGATCAACTCTATACAGAACTTTATCGCGGACGATATGCGCGATCGTTACCAGATGATCGACGTGAATGTCTACCAAGAGAATCTCTACATGACGAAGATGATCCTGAAGGAGTTCGACCTCGATAATTACCTCTTCGGCACAGGCAAGAAAAGCCTCCTGCCGGGAGAGAAGAAAAGGATCAAGCAGGAGCTGAAGAGGGAGATGGCGGAAATATTTTCAGGGCGAAACATCCAGAAAGTCTAGGTTTCGCCTCGGCCCTTGACAATTCTATGGCGTTCGGATATAGTTTCACAGCCGATGGCGCCATCGGTGAAGTCTATTACGTATATCTCAGGAGGCAGCAAGCTTGAAAACCAACGGTACGGTAAAGTGGTTCAACGGCACGAAGGGCTATGGGTTTGTCACGACTGATGAAGGCAAGGATGTTTTTGTCCACTTCAGCGCGATCAAAATGGAAGGCTTCAAGACGCTTGAGGAAGGCCAGCGGGTCAGCCTCGAAGTCGTGGACGGAGCCAAGGGTCCTCAGGCCGCTAACGTCGAAAAGGCATAATAACCCAACGACAAGCGAGAATCGGGAGTTGCCTCGGCAACTCCCGATTATTTTTTTAAAGGAAAAGGCTGCCCCTCATCACCAGCTGCACCTCCCCCGTCAATTCTACCCTCTGTCCAGCAACCAGCCGCGCTTCCACGATGCCGGTCCGCTCCGAAGCTTGCAGGGCCCTGAAGCAGGATTTCCCTAGGAGAGAGCCCCAATAGGGGGCGAGTACGGTATGGGCCGAACCTGTAACCGGGTCTTCGTTAATTCCCTCCCATGGGCCGAAATAGCGAGAGCAAAAATCAAAATTCTCCGGCCCCGGAGCCGTAGCGATCACTCCCTGGGCTCCGTTTCTTACTGCAACCGCAAGAAGTTGCCGGTAGTCTGGAGAGAGGGACCTGACTTCCTCGTAAGTGTCGAGTGGGATCAATAGCATTTCTGCTTCCTTTGAAATCCAACCGGTCTTCCCATCCGCCAGGCCGAGTCCTTCAAGTATGGCAGGAGGAACCGGGCAAGGATGAGGTGGATTTGATGGGAAATCGAGCGTGAACCCGTTGGCGCTTCTGCAAGCTGTCAAGGGTCCGCTTTTCGACTCGAAAAAGATTTTTTCGGCAGGATTTCCAATTTCATTTAAAATGACCGCAGCCGAGGCTAGCGTAGCATGGCCACAAAGAAGGACCTCTACCAGGGGAGTGAACCATCGGATGCGGAACCTTGTGGCGTTTGCGTGATCCCCGTCGATAGGCAATACGAAGGCGGTTTCCGACAAGTTCACTTCCGCCGCGATCTTGCGCATCAGGCTTGCAGGAAGGACTTGGTCGAGAAGGCACACGGCTGCCGGGTTTCCAGTGAAAGGCCGGTCGGTGAAGGCATCCAAATGGAAAAGGTCAATTGTGTTTCCCCCGGTGGTCATGATCATCCCTCCTGCGAAAATGAATTCTATACTCTCCATTATTTGCCTAACGGTGTCCCTTTGCAAACGGGGTGTCATTTGTTAAAATGCTCCACGGGCTAAGATTCGGCCCCCGGAGGTCCAGCCTTGAGGCAAAAAGTTAATGAAGCTGAAGACCTTCAATTCATGCGAATGGCACTCGAATTGGCAGAAAACGCGGCCGAGACTGGAGAAATACCCGTAGGGGCGATAATCACCCGTGAGGGAAGAGTTATCGGTCGGGGGGCCAATTGCCGCGAGTCGGGTAAGGACCCAACCCTCCATGCGGAGATTGTAGCCATGCGGGAAGCCGCACGTGAATCAGGCGGATGGAGGCTGGAAGGCTGCACCCTCTATGTGACCTTGGAGCCCTGTCCAATGTGCGCCGGGGCACTCATCCTGGCAAGGATTTCACGGCTCGTCTTCGGCTGCCGTGACCCGAAAGCGGGGGCTTGCGGCTCTCTTTACGACATCCCGAAAGATTCCCGTTTCAACCATAATGTTTTGGTTGAAAACGGCATTTTGCGTGAAGAGTGTGCTAGAATCTTACGGGATTTCTTCCGAGCCCGACGGAAGTCGCGGAGAGATGGCCGAGTGGTCGAAGGCGGTCGACTCGAAATCGACTAGGTGGTCTTAAAGCCGCCTCGTGGGTTCAAATCCCACTCTCTCCGCCATTTGAAAATTTCATAGCGATGATGCGGAGAGGTGGCTGAGTGGTCGAAGGCGCACGCCTGGAGAGCGTGTGGGCGGCCTAAACCCCGCCCCGAGGGTTCAAATCCCTCCCTCTCCGCCATTTTTTTACCCTGCCGGAGGCTACTGGCAGGAGACCCAGCCCCGTGCGGCGAGACCCCGTGAACCCCGCCAGGTCCGGAAGGAAGCAACGGTAAACGGACCGTTTCGGGTGCCACGGCAAGTTGGGTTTCCTGCCAGTCGCCTCCGGCCTTTTCTGTCCATTGAACACCTGATAGACTGCTAATTAGGGGGGGTGTCTGCAGGATGGAAAACATTTTCAGGGGAACCCTGTCGCCGGCTTGTGAAATCGGAGAGGGTCCTTTTATCCTTGTCCCGACCTACCTCGTTCCGGTTGAGGTTTTTTCCAGGGGGATGATGACCCGGACAAGCTACTCATTTTTCACCGCCCTGGTTGATGCCGTGAGCGGTTCAGTTTCCCTGCACCCGCCAAAATCTATCCTTGTAGACGAAACTGAGCCTCCGCAAGGGAAAAGGCTGGAACCGAAAGTCTCGGGAGAAATGGCGATAAACCTTGCCGAGGATGCCGGGCGATCCATGGGCAAAGGAAAGTGGACCGCAGCCTTTCGCTACAACTCCGTGATGGTGGACCGCGAAAAAATGAAGCCCACGTGGAGAATCTGGAAGGTTGAAGGGGAAACGATGATCGACGTCTTGACAGGCCGGCGGGAAAATGTGGGAATTCTCGTAGCGGCTATTCTCGGCGATTGTTTCCCGGGGGTGGCTACTAACGCTGACTAGGCCTCGTCATTTTTTCCAGGTGAAAGTGGGGTAAGGTCGAGCATGGCTGCAATAAGGGCCTCGAGTTCTTTTGTGTCCTCAAGGCTTTTTGTAAGAAGGCACATATGGATATAATTCTTCAAGATTTCTATGCAGGCCTGCTGCATCGCCTTCCTGGCGGCCGAAAGCTGTACGAGTATATTGTGGCATGGCTTATCCTCGATGATCATGCGCTGGATGCCCCTGAGTTGGCCTTCAACACGCTTCAACCGGTTTAGCATGGCCTTGCGCTCGGGAGATAGGTTCTCGAGCTGTTCGATAAGGGATTCCTTGGGCATTCGGTTCGCCTCCCGAATATGGTATATCGTTCAAATGAAAATACCGGGTATATGCTAAGCCTTCCACACTTGAAGGTCAAGAGCCTGTTGTGATATACTGCCCTTTGGCCCGAAAATCGCACACGTCCTGACAGCAGGGAGGGTGCCCCATTGGGGTCTCCCTCTGGATGAGGGGCGTGGAGGGTAAACCAGATCAGGGAGGGATACACGTTGTCTGTCGTAAGCATCAAGCAGTTGCTGGAGTGCGGCGTGCATTTTGGCCACCAGACGCGTCGGTGGAATCCGAAGATGAAACCATACATCTTCACGGAGAGAAACGGTGTCTACATCATCGATTTGCAGAAGACAGTCAAGGGGTTGGAGAAGGCCTACGATTTTATCCGGGAAGTTTCGAAATCCGGTGGAAGCGTTCTTTTCGTGGGAACGAAGAGGCAGGCCCAGGAGATCGTAAGGGAAGAAGCGCTTAGGTGTGGACAGTTCTACATCAACCAGAGATGGCTTGGAGGGCTCCTTACCAACTTCCCGACCATTCGCAAACGCGTGAACCGTATGGTCGAACTCCAGAAAATGGAAGAAGACGGCACCTTTGAAACCCTGCCGAAGAAAGAAGTCAGCGTCCTCAGGAAGCAGAAGGAAAAACTCGAGAAATACCTCATCGGAATTCGCGATATGAAGGACCTTCCCGATGCCCTTTTCATCATTGATCCGCGCCGGGAAACGATCGCCGTCCTAGAAGGCAGGAAACTGGGGATTCCCGTTGCTTCGATTGTTGACACGAACTGCGATCCCGAGGTCATCGACTACCCGATTCCCGGAAACGACGATGCCATTCGCGCGATCAAGCTGATGTTCGGGCTGATGGCGAACGCGGTTATTGAAGGCCGGCAAGGCGTCGATGGCGCACTGACGCAGGAAGAGGAAACCGCTGCGGCCGGAGAAGAGACGATCGAGGTACGCGAAAAGCTGCACGAGGTTTACGCTGAGGTTCAGGAAAAACTAGTCGAAGCTGAAATGGAAGACCGTAAGGGTTGGAAGGAGGCCTAGGCTTATGGCTCTGGATATGGATGCGGTAAAAGAGCTGCGTGCCCGAACGGGCGCCGGCGTTCTAGATTGCAAGAAAGCCCTCGCGGAATGCGAAGGAAATATCGAAAAATCTGTTGATTTCTTACGAGAAAAGGGACTCGCGAAGGCCGCAAAGAAGATCGGACGTACGGCTTCGCAAGGAATGGTTTTCAGCTATATCCATACGAACGGGAAAATCGGGGTCCTGGTCGAACTGAACTGCGAGACGGATTTCGTTGCCCGGACCGACGAATTTCAGGGCCTTGGCCATGAGCTTGCGATGCAGGTTGCAGCGGCTATGCCACAGTATGTTTCCACCGAGGACGTCGATGCTGCAGCCCTCGAGAGGGAAAAGGAGATCTACCGTCACCAGGCGCTTGAAGAAGGAAAGCCTGCGCATATCGTGGACAAGATCGCGGAAGGCCGTGTAAAGAAGTACTATGAGGAGTCTTGTCTCCTGGAACAAGCCTATATCCGGGAACCTGAGAAACATATAAAGGATTTGGTCATGGACGCGATTGCAAAGCTTGGGGAAAATATCGTCGTCCGTCGCTTCGCAAGGTTTTCGATTGGAGAATAGCCGTTAAAAAGGGGCGAGGATCATATCCTCGCCCCTTTTTTTGCCCTTCAAAGGAGTGAAAAAAGTTGCCGCGATTTCATCGTATTCTTTTAAAGCTCTCTGGGGAAGTTCTCGCGGGAAATGCCGGTTTCGGGATCGACTATGTTGCGGTTAGAGGCATCAGCGAACAGGTGGCTAAAGTTGCCAAGTCCGGTGTCGAAATAGCCATGGTTGTCGGAGGTGGAAACATCTTCAGGGGGATCCAGGCCGAAACACAGGGCTATGATCGCGCACAAGCCGATGCGATGGGGATGCTTGCCACAGTGATAAACGCTTTAGCGCTCCAGGATGCGCTTGAAAACATGGGCGTTCCCACAAGGGTACAAACCGCGGTTGAAATGCGGCAACTGGCTGAGCCGTTTATTCGTAGAAGGGCAATACGTCACCTGGAAAAGGGGAGAGTCGTCATCTTTGCCGCAGGCACCGGGTCTCCTTATTTCTCGACCGACACGGCTGCGGCCCTCCGAGCGGCGGAAATAGATGCGGAATGCCTGTTGAAAGGCACAAAGGTCGATGGTATATATGATAAGGATCCGGAGAAGGATGAAAACGCACGGTTTTTGCCCTCCATTACCTACCTGGATGCGATCAGCCAGCAATTGAAGGTCATGGACGCGGCTGCTTTCTCTCTTTGCATGGAAAACCGGATCCCTATCGTTGTTTTCAATATACTTGAACCGGGTAATCTCGAAAAATTGTTGCTTGGAGAAGGCCAGATCGGCACGATCGTATCCGCGAAGGGGAGTGGTGACTGATGCCGCAAACGGAGATGAAAACACTCAGGCAGAAGATGGAAAAGGCCGTCGAGTTTTTCCGGGCGGAACTTCTCGGTGTTAGAACTGGACGGGCCCATCCAGCATTGGTCGAAGAAATCAGGGTAGATTACTACGGCACGCCAACCCCGATCAAGCAGTTGGGGACCGTTAATGTTCCGGAGGCGCGCCAGATTGTCATTACTCCCTGGGACAAAAGCGCCGGGAAATTGATCGAAAAGGCAATACAGGCTTCTTCTCTGGGGATCAACCCGAACAACGACGGGGAAAATATCCGCTTGACGATTCCGGAACTGAACCGCGAGCGCCGTGTTGAACTGACGAAAGTTGTACGGAAATACGGCGAAGAAGCAAAGGTGGCGGTGAGAAATCTCCGCAGGGATGTTATTGAGAGTCTGAAGAAGATGGAAAAGGACAGCCGAATTACCGAGGATGACTTGAAGCGTTTCCAGAAAGAAGTTCAGGAAATGACAGACGAATATATAAAGAAACTGGAAGCCGTTTTGGAGGATAAAGAAAAGGAGATAATGGAGCAATAAGCTAGGCGATTGATTTAAATGGGCCTGCCGAGCAAAGCGGCAGGCCCTTTTTTACTTTTCTGGACAAGCGCCCGAGTCCCCGGTAAAATGTAACTTGATAAAGAGATAAGTTTATCTTCCTGCCGGGAGGAATTCCGTTGAGAAAACGTGTCGTCGTCGCACTCGGGGGAAACGCGATCTTGCAGCGTGGGCAGCGCGGGACCGCGGCTGAACAGATGGAAAATGTCAGGATGACGGCAGAACAGGTCGTAAGGATGATCGAGGCGGGGTACGAAGTCATCCTTACGCATGGAAACGGTCCCCAGGTTGGAACGATCCTCATCCAGAATGAACTTGGAGCTCGCCAAGTGCCGGCCATGCCTATGGATGTGTGCGGGGCGGAAAGCCAGGGATTTATCGGTTATCTCTTTTGCCAGGCCCTCTCAAATTGCTTTTTGGCCCGGGGCGTGCTTCACACGATGCCTGTCTGTGTCGTTACCCAGGTTAAGGTCGATATCGAAGATCCGGCTTTCCTGAATCCAACAAAACCCGTGGGGCCCTTTTTCACCGAGGATGAAGCAAGGCGGAGAATGGGAGAGCGGAATGAAACCTGGATTGAAGACGCTGGCAGGGGATGGAGACGTGTCGTTCCTTCACCGGATCCCAAGGAGATCGTGGAAAAAGAGGCCGTAACCGCACTTGTCGAAAGAGGGTTTGTCGTCATCGCGTCAGGGGGTGGCGGTATCCCGGTGGTTAAGGGAAAAGATGGAGGCCTAGCGGGTATAGAAGCTGTCATAGACAAGGACCTGGCTGCAGAACGGCTGGCCCATGACGTGAAGGCGGATATTCTTCTCATTCTTACGGATGTTCCGCAAGTACTGATCAACTACCGCCAGCCTTCCGAGAAAGCCTTGGGACACGTTAAATGCGACGAGTTGGAAAAATTCATGGAAGAAGGTCATTTTAAGGCGGGTAGCATGGGACCGAAGGTTGAGGCGACATTGAGGTTCGTGAAAAACGGCGGCAGCAGGGCCGTGATTGCCCGCCTTGACGAAGCGCTTGAAGCACTGGAAGGGACCCGGGGAACGCAGGTCGTCCGGTGAGAGAAAAATGCGTAGCAAGGGCCGGAGCGCCACTAAGCGCTTCGGCCCTTGCTACTGGAAAACTATAGTTCCGCCAAAAACCGCCCGAAACGTTCCATGCCTTCACGAATGTCGGACACGGAATTGGCGTAGGATAGCCGGAGGTAACCCTGGATAAGGAATGCACTGCCTGGTACGGCCGCGACGAACTCACCTTCGAGAAGGGCCTTGCAAAAAGAGATATCATCCAGGAGGACCTGGGCGCGGTAAGACTTGCCGAGACATTTCCGGATGTCCACGAAGACGTAGAAGGCACCGTCAGGCTCGGTAAACGTTATGAGCGGCATCTTTGCAAGGGCCGATAACATGATTTGGCGGCGTTCTTCGAAAGCCTTTCTCATCGTCTCAACCTCAGGCTCCGAGTCCGTCATGGCACCTACCGAAGCCCACTGGGAGACGGCTGCAGCGTTTGAGGTCAGGTGTCCCTGGATGCTTCCCATCTTGTCGATAAGCTCCTTGGGGCCGAGAGCATAACCAATTCGCCAGCCCGTCATTGCGAAGGCCTTGCTCACCCCGTTGACGATAAGGGTAGAATCCCTCAAGGACGGGAAGACTTGCAGGATATTCCGATGGGACGCTTCTCCATACACAAGGCGTTCGTAGATTTCGTCAAAAATAATCCAGAGGCCGTTTTTTCTCGCTACTTCACCGATTTCTTCGAGAAGATCCTTTCCATAGACGGCACCCGTAGGATTGTTAGGCGTGTTAAGGAGGATTCCTACGGTCCTCGAAGTAATCGCTTGTTGAAGCATCGAAGCGGAAGGCAGGAATCGATTCCCGGAGGTATCCACGACTACCGGACGGCCTTCGCAGAGATTGATCTGTTCTACGTAACTGACCCATGCAGGAGCGAAGACAACCACTTCATCACCGGGATTCAGGAGACAGGCAAGGGCTTCATAGAGCAAGGGTTTCGCCCCGCAACCGACAAGGATCTCGGAGGTCTTGTAATCGAGCTGGAAGTGATCCCGGTAGTAAGCCTGGATCGCATCCTTGAGCTCGAGGATTCCGGAAGTCAAGGTATAATGGGTTTCCCCTCGGTCCAAGGCTTCTTTCGCAGCCCTGATCGCAGAGGGAGGAGAGGTAAAATCGGGCTCTCCTGCTCCAAAGGAGATCACTGGTTTGCCTTCTCGCTTCAATTGTTTTGCTTTCGCGACCACCTCAAGAGTGGCCGACGGTGCAAGATTAAGTGCTCGATCAGAAAGGCGCACGGTTCCCACGTCCTGTCCTTATAGAAATTGGTTTCCCTGAGAAGAAATTGTAGCAGATCAATTACGGGTACGGTCCCCTTTTTTTACATAAAATAAAAGCATATAGATAATAAGTTAAATAGTGAATAAGGCCTTTGGAGAACCCTTCGCGGATGATATAATCCTCGTATGGCAAAGGTTTACGACCTCGGAATGGAGGGATGTTCATGAGCGTGAGATTTGTGTCACGCAATGTCGAGCTTTCAGATGATCTTAAGGATTACATGGAAAAGAAGCTAGGAAAGCTGGAAAAGTTCTTTGACAAGATTCTCGATTCAAAGGTTGCCCTGAGTCATAACAGGGGGATGTTTGTCGTCGAGATCACCTCGAATGTTAATGGGGTCGTGATGCGGGGAGAGGAATATGCACCCGAGCAAAGGAAGGCTTTCGATGGGGCCATCCGCAATATCGAAACCCAGGTCAAAAAGCACAAGAACTTCCTGAAGGACCGCGCTTTCCTGAAGACGCACGATCTTTCGCCGGAACTCGCAACCCTATACGCCGCAACGGAAATGACCATGCCGACCGTGACCGAAGAGGAAATCGTTAAAACAAAGAAATTTCCGCTTCGTCCCATGAGCCCGACAGAAGCGACTTTGCAGATGGATTTACTAGGGCACAGTTTTTTCGTATTCCGTAATGCTGAGACAGGACAAACTAACGTTGTCTACAGGAGAAAAGAAGGCGGTTTTGGACTCCTGGAACCGGAGAACTGAACCAGGGAGCCAAAGGGGCCGAAAAGGCCCCTTTTTTCTTTCCTTGTAAAGACCGCTTGGGAGGAATCGAAGGATGCACGAAATGTCCCTTATCGAAGCTGTTTTTGAATCCCTTTTGCCTCTTTGCGCGGAAAAGCAATGGCAAAAGGTGGAAAAGATTACCCTGAGAATAGGAACGCTCCGGCAGGTGATCCCGGAGGCACTTGTTTTCTGTTTTGAAACGGCGGCTACTGGGACTCCGCTTGAGGGAGCCATTCTCGATATTCGGGAAGTACCGATACGCCAAAAGTGCAGAGAATGCGGATTAGAATGGGGAGGGGAAATACCCCTGGGGAGGTGTACCGGTTGCGGCTCGATTGAAGTGGACACGATTTCCGGGGTCGAACTGGATATTGAATCGCTGGAGGTTGCGATTATTGATGACGACGAAAAGGGTTAGCATTTTCAAATCAGTGCTTGCCGCTGACGAGCAATACGCGCACTCGATACGCCTGGAAATGGCGGAAAGGCAAATACTCCTCCTTAATTTAATCGGGTCCCCGGGAGCGGGCAAGACCTCACTCCTTGAGGGAACCCTCAATCGATGCCGGTTTACTTCCGCAGTCGTCGAGGGGGATATCGCAACGGCAAGAGACGCGGAGCGGATCGCGTCGTGCGGTGTTCCTGTCGTGCAAATCAATACTCGCGGCGGATGCCACCTGGAAGCAAACCTGGTTTTGAAGGCGTTGAAAACGCTTTCCCTGGAAAAGGTAGACGTGGTCTTTATAGAAAACGTGGGGAACCTTGTTTGCCCGGCAGAATTTGATCTTGGCGAAGATTACAAGGTTGCCGTTTGCAGTTCGGCGGAAGGGGCGGACAAGCCTTTGAAGTACCCGCATCTTTTCCACGAATGTGGGGCTGTTGTCCTAACGAAGAAAGACCTTTTCCCGCATGTCCGCTTCGACCGTGACCTGTTCTGGAGCGATGTGGATAGCCTCAATGCGAAGGCTGCAAAGTTCGAAGTAGACAACCTTTCGGGAGAAGGGATCGATGGTTGGGTTGCCCAGGTGGAAAAATGGCTGAACTTAAAACGTCGTTCCTAAAAGGTTTGACGGGGCTGAATCCGAGCCAGCGAGAGGCGGTCGCGTATTGTGACGGGCCTCTTCTGGTGTTGGCGGGCGCAGGAAGCGGGAAAACCCGTGTTTTGGCTTACAAGGCTGCCTATCTGGTATCCGAAAGGGGTGTTCCTGCGGAGCGAGTCCTCGCGGTCACATTTACGAATAAGGCCGCAACAGAGATGAGGGAACGGGTTCGAACCCTTTTGGGCCCCGGTGCGAAAGGGCTTCAGGCCTGCACATTCCACTCGTTTGGGTTGCGACTCCTCCAGAGAAACCGGGATTCACTAGGGAAGGTGGGGCTTCGAAAGGATTTCGTTGTTTTTGACCGATCGGACTGCCGATCGGTTGTGAAGGAAATACTGGAAGGGATGAACCTTGACCAGGAAAAAGTTGAAATCCCATGGGTCCTCGACCAGCTTTCAAAAAGGAAAACGAAGGCGGTTTCTCCCGATGAGGAGACAAGTTTCGTTGATCTGCTTCGGGAGATCGAGAAGACTTACAACAATGTCCTAAAGGAACAAAATGCTGTTGATTTTGACGATCTTCTGGAACTCCCTCTTGAGCTTTTGAAGGATCCCGGGCTCCTCGAAAAGGAACGGTCTTCACTGGATTGGATCCTCGTTGACGAGTACCAGGATGTCAACCGGCCCCAGTACAGGCTCCTACGGAAACTTGTGGCGGACACGGGGCGCATCATGGTTGTCGGCGACCCAGACCAGTCAATATATGGTTGGCGTGGTGCCGACATGAACATGATCCTGAACTTTGAACGAGATTTCCCAGGGGCGAAGACTGTCCTCCTCGACCAGAATTATCGCTCCACGAGCCGAATATTGGGAGCCTCGAACGGCTTGATTCGAAACAACCTTAAAAGGAAACCGAAAAACCTTTGGACGGCACGGGACAAGGGGGATCCGGTGAAGATCGTCCTCCATGGGGACGAGAAGCAGGAGGCCGCCTTTGTCCTTTCCGAGATTGAAAGCCTTCGTAGAAAGGGTTATCGGTATGGGCAGGTTGCCCTGCTTTACAGGGTAAATGCCCTAAGCCGGACGTACGAACAGGCTTTGCTGGGAAAGGGAATTCCGTACCGGGTCGTGAGAGGGACGGCATTTTACGAAAGAAAAGAAGTCAAGGATGTCCTTTCTTTCTTGAGGCTTGCCCTCAACCCGGCGGATGCGGTTTCCCTTTCCAGGATCGCGAATGTTCCGCCGAAAGGCCTCGGGAAAAAGGGGATTGAGGAATTAGCCGCATGCCTATCCTTGGACCCGGAGCTCGATCCTCGCGAGAAATGGGGAAGAATAGCAGAAAACAGGGCGGGACTAAAACCGAAGCTTGCCGTATCCTGCGCTGCGCTTGCCGGGCAAATGAGAGGCATCCTGGACAGGTCTGACAACTTTGGCAGCGCTCTACGATTCGTCTGGGAAGAAACGGGGTATGGCGATCACCTGGCGAGTTCGGATCCCCGCGGTTTCGAGGAAAGACGCGAAAACGTTATGGAGCTTTTGTCCATCGCGTCAAGGCAGGAAGGCGGACTTGGAGAAGTTCTTGCGGAGATTTCCCTTTTCACGGATCTTGAAAAAATGGATGACGGGGGAGACACAGTCAGCTTGTTGACGCTCCATGCGGCCAAAGGCCTTGAATTTCCTGTGGTCTTCATGCTGGGGATGGAGGAGGGCATTTTCCCCCATTCCCGTTGCACGGAGGAGGGAGAAGGAGTCGAGGAAGAGAGGAGACTCTGTTATGTCGGCATGACAAGGGCGGAAGAACGCCTCTTCATGTCGGGAGCAGAAAGTCGAGTCCTTTTCGGGACGATTCTAAGAAACGGATATTCGAGGTTCCTTTGGGAAATTCCACAGGACATGGTCGAAATTTCCGAGAGAACCCGTCGCGAGGAAAGGGGTAACTCGTATGCTGGTCGTGGGTCTAACGGGAGACGTTGGGGCTGGTAAATCGACCATTTTGCGAACCTGGCATGAACTGGGGGCTGTCCTGGTAGACAGCGACGAGATTGTTCGGCATCTCTGGAAAACTGGGCAATTACGTTCTGCGGCTCTTGATCGCTTTGGCAGCAGGGCATTAAACCCGGCAAGCGGGGAAGTCGACCTTGCCTTTGTCGCCGCGGCTGTTTTTTCAAGCCCGGAAGATTACACTTGGGTTTGCTCTCTCCTGCACCCGCTGGTCTTGAAAAGAATCGAGACGATGCTTGAAAAACTGGACGGATGGATCGTGGTGGAGCTTCCATTGCTTTTTGAGGCAGGGCGTCCTCCCTGGCTTGATCTCGTGGTTTACGTGACTGCCGCGGAGGAGTTTCGAATCGCGCGAACTCGTTCCCGGGGTTGGAAAACAGGAGAATTGGAGCGAAGGGAAAGATGGCTTTTGCCCTTGAAAGAAAAAATTCTCCTTGCCGATATCGTCATTGAAAACGACGGGACACGGGACGATTTGGAAAGACTGGCAAAATCAATGGGAGCGAAAATGAGAGGCCTATCAAAAACGAAGGGGAAAAACCGTATCCTGTGCCAAGCTGAACTGAAGCAGCTATTGGAGGCGATCAGGGCTTGAGAGTCATCACCAGTCACATCGGCTCCGATTTCGACTCTTTTTCGAGCATGGTTGCCGCGTCGAAGCTTTATGACGATTCGGTACTCTGTTTTTCAGGTGCCGCCTGCCGAAACCTTAGGGAGTTCTTGAAGCGCTTCGGGAATCGGTGGAAGGTCATGACGCCGAGGCGGATAAACTTTGACGAAGTCGACCAGCTTGTCGTTGTGGACGCAAGGTCCAGGTCCCGTATCGGCCCCTTCGGTTCCCTTTGCGGGAAGGAGGGAGTGGTTATCCATGTCTACGATCATCACCCGCCGGTCAGCGACGAGATCCCGGCGGAGAAATCCGTGATCGAACCTGTCGGCTCCACGACGACCCTTCTCGTTGAAAAGCTGATCGCCCTCAATATACCCATACAGCCTTTAGAGGCAACACTTTTCACCATGGGGATCTACGAGGACACGGGTGCCCTGACGTTCGGGTCTACGACTAGCAGGGATTTCTATGCTGCGGCACGATTGCGGGAACTGGGAGCAGATTTGACAATCGTTCCTCTCCATATAGAGATGAACCTTAATCCCGGTGAAAGAAAACTCCTTGACAACCTGATCGAAAGCGCACGCATTCGTTTCATGGGCGGAGCAAAGGTCGTCTTGTCCGAAACGTCTAGTAGTGTCTATGTCGAGGGAATTTCACTTTTTGTACACCGGCTACGGGATTTTTTTGATGCCGATGTGGCACTTGCCGTCGTCCAAATGGAAAACAGGACCTACATCGTTGCCCGGGGCAGGCCGGACCTGCTGGACGTAGCAAAATTCCTTGAAGCCTGGGGCGGCGGCGGCCATCCGCAGGCGGCCTCGGTGACACTGGCCGGTCATCATGCCGGGATCATGGAGAGATTGGAAAAACGCCTTGAAGAGTGCATCCGCCCACTTATCCGGGTTCGCGATGTAATGAGTAGCCCTGTGATGGCCGTTGAACCAGGACTTGCGATCGATGATGCCTATCGTCTCATGATCCGGTATGGGCACGCGGCCCTTCCGGTTGTAACGGAAAAGGGAATTTCGGGGATCATCACGCGGAAGGATCTCGATAAGGCAGAACTCCATGGGTTGGGAAACGTACCCGTTTCCGATTTCATGACCGAAGGAGCGATTACCATCTTCCCCGAGGCTTCGGTTTCCGAGGCCCACAGGGTGATGGTCCTTTACAACATTGGCCGGCTTCCGGTTGTTGATGCCGAAGGAACGCTCGTTGGGATCGTTACCCGTACAGACATGCTTCGAGCCCTTTACCCCTATTCGATTGCCCATGAAGAGCAAGTAGAGGAGTCGTCACGTCCCTGGACCGAGGAGGTAGGGGAATTGATGGCCCAGGAGCTTGTCCCCTGGGTCCAGATGCTTCTCAGGCGACTCGGGGAGAAGGCCGATTCGCTTGGCATGAAAGCCCACGTTGTGGGCGGGTTTGTTAGGGATCTTCTTCTTGGACGTGAAAACCTTGACCTTGATATGGTCATTGAAGGCGATGCAATCGAGTTCGCCCGATCCTGGGAAAGGGACGGGTGCCGAATTGCGATACACCAGCGCTTCAAGACGGGAACCATCATTTTCCCAGGAGGCCGCAAGGTTGACGTTGCTACGGCAAGACGCGAGTTTTACGAATTTCCCGTTGCGCAGCCGGAGGTTACGACAGATTCCCTTAAGCACGACCTTTACAGGCGCGATTACACCGTCAATGCGATGGCGATAACGGTGAATCCGGACGAATGGGGGAAACTCCACGATTATTTCGGTGGTCGTCGGGATCTACAGAAGAAAACCTTGAACGTGCTTCACAACCTCAGTTTCGTGGAAGACCCGACACGTGTCCTGAGAGGAGTCAGGCTTGAACAACGACTCCATTTCAAGATAGGGCCCACGACCCTTAGACTCCTCGAAAGCTGCATTCGGGGAGGTTTGATTGGGAGATTGTCGGGAGTCCGGCTAAGGAGCGAGCTTGAGTTGATCCTGACCGAGAGGGAACCGTACCCTATTGTCCGCAGGCTTTCAGAGCTCGGATTCTGGCAAAACATCTCCGCAGGCCTGCACATCGGCATGGAATGCAGAAAGGCATTCATCCGCCTTTCCTTTTTCCTCAAGCGAATGGGCAGGGACCTGCCTGATATGGGAAGTTCCCTCTGGCTGTCTTTTCTTTCCGCCCTCTTGATGGAGGCTGAAACACAAGCGGTCCTTGCCGCGATTTCGCGCCTCCAGCTGGGGCAGGAGGAGGGGCGGCTCGTCCGTGAAAGCCTGGATGGCCTAGGGACGGTTGAACAGCTTTTGGGTGGGAGGCAGGAAAAGAGCAATTCCGAAATTTACAGGACGCTTGAAAATGTCTCATTTACGGTTATCCTGTTCTGGGCTGTTGCCACCGACCGGTGGAGGGTCAGGCGCCGACTTCTCGTCTACCTTATGCGCCTCCATCGGATACAGCCCATGCTGACCGGCCGGGACCTTCTCGATCTCGGTTACAGGAAAGGACCTCTTATCGGAGATATCCTTGATGGCCTGAAATTGGCCAGGCTCGAGGGAGCGGTAGAAACGCGCGAAGAAGAGGTCGACTGGGTCCTTTCCAACTTCCCTGCAAGAAGGAACGGTGATTCGATTGTTCACCCTGCCTAGATTTGCCGAGCTTCTCCTCAGTCTCCCGGCTGTTCTATGGGCGATAACTTTCCATGAGTTCTGCCATGGTTACGCGGCCTACCGGCTGGGTGACCCGACTGCGATGCGGAGTGGCCGCCTGACTTTGAATCCCCTTGCGCACCTGGACCCGATTGGAGCACTGATGCTCCTCGTGGCGCGGTTTGGCTGGGCAAAACCTGTTCCGATCGATCCAAGGTACTTCAAGAACCCGGCCAGGGATATGGTCATTGTTTCCCTGGCTGGTGCAGCCGGCAACATTGCGACCGCTTTTGCGGTCGGAATCCTCATGAGAATCCTTCCTCGGGCGGTGCTCATGAATTATGCCGCCTTGAACTTTCTGGTCCTCATGGTGTTCATCAACCTCGGGCTGGCGGTTTTCAACCTCCTCCCAATTCCGCCCCTCGACGGGTCGAAGATACTTTACGTGTTCCTGCCGCCTCGCTGGATGGGGGCCTATTACAAACTTGAACGGTACGGGATGCTTATGCTGATGATCCTTGTCATTTTTGGTGTTGTTCAGCGAATCATGAGTCCGGTTGTCCTTTTCATTGCGTCCCTTGCCCTGCCAGGGTGGTTCCCGATATGAATGCACGCCGTCTGCTGCTGACGAACGACGACGGACTCTATGCGCCGGGCCTTGTAACTCTGGCCAACGAACTTTTCAAGGCGGATTACCCCTTGACGGTCGTGGCTCCTGACAGGGAAAGAAGCAGCGTGGGCCATGCGCTTACGCTGAACCGGCCAATTCGGCTCTGGGAAGCCGACAGGGGAGGATATGACCAGGGAATCAAGCTTTTCGGTTGTGATGGGACCCCCTCTGATTGCGTTGTCCTCGGGATGGAGGTTGCCGATCCGGAAGCGTCCTTTGTGGTTTCGGGAATCAATCGCGGCCCAAACCTCGGTGACGATTTGACCTATTCCGGCACGGTTTCCGCAGCAATGGAAGGGCTAATCCTTGGAAAGGGAGCCCTTGCAGTCTCCTTGAATTGCCAGAGGTCTGACCCGAACCAGCATTACGGGACAGCGGCGAGCGTCGTACTGGATGTCTTGCGCTGGCTCGGCGAAAATCTTCTGCCGCGAGAGGTCCTGCTGAACATCAATGTTCCGAATCTGGAAAGGGCAGGACTCGAAGGTTACCAGGTCACTCGCAAGGGTTTAAGGACATACGAAGGAAAAGTTACGGAGTTCCGAAGCCCTCACGGGACGCTTTCCTACTGGATTGCGGGAAGACCGGAAGATGAGATGGCCGAGGGAACCGATGTTTGGGCTGTGGCTCACGGGAAAGTGTCCATCACTCCGATCCACATGGACATGACGCATTTTCCCTCACTGGAAATGCTGAGATCCAAGGGTATGGAGAATCTGGGCCCGACCGCTTTTAAAGTTGACAAATAAGCATCGGGTCTGTATAATCTCCGCAATTTGAAACTTATTCGGGAAGGAGCCGTACTTGATGTCACTTACTCTTGATAGACGAGCTAGACGCATAAGACCGGACTGCCGCATCGATAACCTGGGAAACAGGGCGATGACGGGACACGCTGGTTGCAAACTCGTCGACAGAGATGAAGTGCCTACGGCTGAAAGCACTTCTCGATTGAGCACAACCCAGTAGAAACCCCGAGCCCGCTCCGAAGAAAGGCAAAGCCAAGTAGGAGCGCGACTGGTCCCCGATAGAGGACCCCGAAAGAGGCCGACCGCCGTAAAGCGACCGGCAATCAGGGTGGTACCGCGGGCAAGTTGCTCGTCCCTTTTTTTGAGGGGCGAGCTTTTTTTGTAACTAAAATTAAGGAGGAAGATCGATGGGTTACAAAGGTAAGGTTGTTCTGGCTTACAGCGGCGGCTTGGATACTTCGGTTGCAATTCTTTGGCTCAAGGAACAGGGATACGATGTGGTCACGATGACGGCGGATGTCGGACAGGCCGTTGACCTTGACGCGACGAAGGAAAAAGCCCTAAAAACAGGTGCTTGCAATGCATACGTGATGGACCTCCGTGAGGAGTTCGTCGAAAATTTCGTATGGCCGAGCCTGAAGGCGAACGCGATGTACCAGGGGACCTATCCCCTGAATTCTGCCCTTTCAAGGCCCCTGATTTCGAAATACCTGGCATGGGTGGCGGAGGTAGAGGGTGCTGTGGCTGTCGCGCACGGTTGCACCGGAAAGGGGCAGGACCAGGTTCGAATCGAAGTCTGCACGAATGCCCTGAATCCCGACCTTGCCTGCATCGCACCGGTTCGGGACTGGCAGTTCACTCGGGAGGCGGAGATCGATTTTGCGGCCGAGCACGGGATTGAAGTTTCCCTTACAAAACAAAGCCCTTACAGCATCGACGAAAACATGTGGGGGAGGTCAATCGAGTGCGGCGTCCTGGAAGATCCGTGGAATGAATCTCCGTCCGATGCTTACAAGCTGACCGTGGATCCGTGGAACGCTCCCGATGAGATGGAGACGATCGAGATCACTTTTGAAAAGGGTATCCCTGTGGCGCTGAACGGGAAGACGATGAACGGCGTCGACTTGATCCTTGCACTGAACAAAATCGCAGGTGCCCATGGAGTCGGGCGGATCGACATGATCGAGGACAGGCTGGTCGGGTTCAAGAGCCGCGAAGTCTACGAGTGCCCTGCTGCGATTACCCTCCTCCAGGCCCATAAGGCCCTCGAAACACTCACTCTCAGCAAGGATCTCCTGACCGTCAAGAAGGAACTCGAAACGAAATACGCCGAACTGGCGTATGTCGGGTACTGGTTCTCGCCACTGAAAGAAGCGCTTGACGTGTTCGTCGACCATACGCAGCAGTGCGTGTCCGGTGTGGTCAAGGTACGGCTCTTCAAGGGGCAGGCGGTGGTGGTTGCCATGAAGTCCGATTCCTCCATCTACAAGCATAACCTGGCGACTTACTCGGAAGGCGATGCCTTCGATCACAAGGCTGCTGTCGGGTTTATCAAGATCTGGGGCCTACCGATCAAGACCTGGCGTCAAGCTCATCCTGTAGAGAACACGCCGTCCAAGCCGAGCTTGAAAGTCGTCGGCGAGGAGTAACGCTTACGGCTGCTTAAGGTGATTGGGGATCGGGCGAAGCCCGGTCCCCTTTTTCATGAGCACGGAAGTGATAGGATAAAGGAAACCTGAAAGAAAGGGAGAGATTCATTGCTCAAGAAGCCGCTTTCTCTTAGGGAAACCGCACTGGAAATTTCCCTGGAATCCATAAAAACCTGTTCCCCGGAGTTTCTTGTCCGGAGCTATTTTGCGACGGCCATTCGAAAGGGAGGGCTTCCTTGTTCCTTGTCGGAAACACCAGAAATATTTCTTCTTTCAATCGGCAAGGCGGCCGTCCCCATGGCGAAAGCGGCTGGGGAAACGCTGGGTTGGGAAAAGATTGAGGGCCTGGTCGTGTCGCGCAGGGAACAAAGAAACGCCGGGAATCCACTGCCGCTGGACTTGATTCTTGCGGGTCACCCGTACCCGGACGAGAATTCAGTCCTGGCGGGCAAGACGGCTATTGAAAGGCTTGAAGCCCTTAAAGCCGGAATCCCCGTTCTTTTCCTCGTTTCGGGCGGGGCCTCCTCTTTGTTCGAGTACCCGAAGGATGGACTGACGCTGGAATGTTTACGGGGACTCACGGAAAAACTTCTTCTTTGCGGCGCCTCCATCGAAGAGATCAACAAGGTCAGGATCGGGCTATCGAAGGTTAAAGGCGGTCGCCTTCTTAAAGCTGCAGGAGACAGGGACTGCCTCACCTTGATACTTTCGGATGTAATTGGAGACAAGATTGAAGCGATCGGCTCGGGACCTACCGTTCCCAATGCCTTCAACATGGCGATGGAGGCAATCGAAATCCTGGGGCGTTATCGGCTCTGGGGTAACCTCGAATCGCAAGTGAAGGCTTTCCTGGAGAGGGAAGCTGAAAACTGGAAAGGAAACGAAATATATCCAAGGGCAAGTCACGAAATCATTGGAACTAATCGCCTCTTATGTGAAAAAGCCATCGAAGAGTTGAAAAAACGAGGTTTCAATACACTTTTCCTTGGTTCTACAATATCAGGAGAAGCACGAGAAATTGGACGATTACTGGCCGACTTGGCGAAGGAAATCCTGCTTTCGGGCCACCCGGTTCCAAAACCCGCTGCGATCGTCACCGGTGGGGAAACCGTGGTTTCTTTCAAATGCGGTTCCGGTGGAGTCGGAGGTCCCAACCAGGAAGTCTCGTTGTCTTTTGCCATCCAGGGCGCCGATCTCCCTGAAACAGCCCTGGTATCGATTGATACGGACGGTTTTGACGGCCCCACTCCGTATGCCGGGGGAGTGACAGATGGCGATACTTACGGAAGGATCCGGGCATGCGGTCGTGATGCCAGAGAGGACCTCGAGCAGCATAATTCAGCGAGATCCCTGGGTTCTGCTTCTGCCCTTGTTGTAACGGGAAGCACGGAGAATAACCTGAATGACCTGCGAATATTGCTCGTGGGTGATCCGGATTTTAGGGAAAAAACCGGGAGGGAAGGTGGAAGCGATGAAGCCAAGGGTTTTCGTTTCGAGAAACATCCCGGATAAGGGACTGGATCTTGTAAAGGAAAAAGTTTCACTCGAGGTCTGGCCCGGTCAAGACAGCCCGGGACGAGAGGTTTTCCTGGAGAAGGCAGCTGTCTGTGATGGGCTTATCGTCATCCCGGGAGATCCGATCGACAGGGGAGTCCTCGCAGCGGGAAAGTCCCTGAAAATCGTAAGTTGCTACGCGGTCGGATATGATTCGATCGACGTCAGTGCAGCCACGGAACTTGGAATCATGGTCACAAATACGCCGGATGTCCTTACGGAAACGACGGCGGACCTCGCTTTTGGGCTTCTTCTTGCGGCAGCCCGTCGTATTGGAGAGGGTGACCGAACCATCCGGAGCGGAGGGTGGAAACATTGGGGACCGCAATTCATGCTGGGACGTGACGTATTTGGATCGACCCTCGGCATGATCGGAATGGGCCGAATTGGGCAGGCGGTTTGTCGCCGGGCGAAATCTTTCGGAATGAACCTGCTTTATTTCGCGCGCCATCGCAATGAAAGCGCTGAAAGTGAATATGGCGCTCGCTACATGGAAATGGAAGCCCTCCTGGCGGTGTCGGATTTTGTATCCCTTCATTGCCCTCTAACTCCTTCGACGGAAGGCCTTATCGGGGAGAGGCAACTCCGCGCAATGAAATCCTCGTCCATCTTGATCAACACGAGCCGGGGGCGAGTCGTCGTTGAGGAAGAACTCGTTCGTGCCCTTCAAGAAGGGTGGATTTCAGGCGCAGGGCTCGATGTTTTCGAAAAGGAGCCTTTACCTACAGGTCATCCATTCCTTGGCATGGAAAACGTCGTCCTTTGCCCTCACCTGGGGAGCGCAACCGTGCAGACAAGGGAGAAAATGTCGGTCATGGCAGCGGAAAGCCTCCTTGCCGCCCTTGAAGGGCATACCCCGCGCTTCCTGGTCAACCCGGCAGTCTGCAGGAAAGCCTGAGGACAGACGATATGCTCGAAAGCCTGGATTTGACGCTCCGCCTCGGCCGAAAGGAATACGAAAACTCACTTGAAAGCAGCCATCGTGAGTTGGGTGCCCTTCAGCGCCAATTGAGGGAAAAAGGCATTCCGGTAATGATCCTTGTCGAGGGGTGGGAAGCATCGGGGAAGGGTTATGTGATAAACGAAATGCTCCGACCGCTCGATCCAAGAGGTTTTGTAGTGAATGACGAGGCTGAGGAAGATCCAGCGGCTTCCTTTTACCCACCTTTAAGGAGGTTCTGGAAGATGGTCCCGGAGAAAGGAAGGATCGTTTTCCTGAACCGAAGCTGGTATAGGCAGCTTTTCGCTGGGGAAAAACCGGCATGGAAGAGTCCGGTGGAAATGGCGGCGTTGATCGCAAGGGCGACAAGATTTGAAGAAGACCTGAATACAGAAGGGGTCTGCATCCTGAAAATCTTCCTTCATGTAAGCGCGAAGGAGCAGAAAAGACGAATTGAAGGACTTGCGAAAAATCCCTCCACCAGCTGGAGGGTGTCGAGCATGGACATGGAGGAAAACAGGAAATACAAGCGCTACGTGGAGACGTGGGAGAGTATCCTGCACCAGTCGGATAAACCTTATTCCCCCTGGGTCTGTATCCCCGCGGAAGACGCGCAGGTCGCAGCCATAAAGTCTCTTGAAACCCTCGTTCTTTTCTTCAGGAATGCGCTGGAATCGAGAACGGAAGGAATGACCAAGACGGGTGCCCCGGTCCCGTCCTCGGGCATTCTTCAACGAGTGGACCTAAAGCGGTCCCTAACCTCGGATGAATACAAGGAAGCGCTCCCAGGCCTGCAAAAAATGCTTCTAGAAAAACAATACGAGCTTTACCGAAAGAAGAAAGCTCTCGTTGTCATCTTTGAAGGTTGGGATGCTGCGGGAAAGGGTGGAGCCATCAGGAGGCTTACCCAGGGCTTGGACCCGCGAGGCTACATAGTCAACCCGGTTTCCGCACCGAACGAATGGGAAAAAGCCCACCCATATCTCTGGAGGTTTTGGGCCAACCTTCCGCGGCGAGGTCATATAGGGATCTTTGACCGGAGTTGGTACGGGAGGGTTCTAGTTGAACGGGTAGAGGGGTTCTGCGGTGAAAATGAATGGAAAAGGGCGTACGGGGAAATTAACGGGATGGAGTCCGAGTGGCTCGAGTCCGGCTATGGTCTCGTAAAATTCTGGCTCCACATCGACAGCGACGAACAACTCAGGCGTTTTCGGGAAAGAGAGGAAACGGATTACAAGAAATGGAAAATCACTCAGGAAGACTGGAGAAACCGGGAAAAATGGGACAAATACGAAGCCGCAACCGAGGAAATGCTCTTGAGGACTAGCCCGCCCAGCGCTCCATGGACTGTCGTTGAAGGAAACGACAAGCGTTACGCTCGCATAAAGGTTCTCAGGACGGTCCTTTCTTCGATGAAGGATCTCCTTCAGAAGGATTAGCGCAATGGGTTTTCTCGATCTCGTACGGGTGCGACACACGACTCGTTCTTTTTTGCCCAATCCTGTAGAAAGGGAAAAGATCGAAAGGTGCCTGGAAGCAACCCGCCTTGCACCCTCTGCATGCAACGGGCAGCCCTGGCGTTTTATCGTCGTTGAATCCCAGTTCCTGAAAAATGAACTTGCTGAAAAGGCATTCTCGGGTCCTTACAAGATGAATTCCTTTGCGAACCAAGCTCCCGTTATCGTTGCTGTCGTAACCCTGCCAACAAAAGCGGCGCCCTCCTTTGCCGGATTTTTCCGAAGGCTTTCGTATCCTTTGATCGATATCGGGATCGCCTGCGAACACTTCGTTTTGCAGGCGACAGAAGAGGGGCTGGGGACATGCTGGATCGGGTGGTTCAACGAAAGAGCGGTAAAGAATTCTCTTTCACTTCCTAGGGCGGAAAGGGTCCATATCCTGTTGGCTGTCGGTTACAGCGATAAGGAATCGAGTGGCTTCAGGAACCGGAAAAAAATGACCGAAATGTCAGAATACAGGTAGTGAAAAGAAGCGGGTGGATCCCGATTGGAACCACCCGCTTCTTTTTACAAAAACGCTTCTTCAGGAGCGGTAGGAAGCCCGTCCAGCTCTTTCCTGTCCGTACGGATTTTTCCAGAGGCTGCCGCGCTTTGCGCCTCAATCCTATTCAAAAGATTAAGGTCCGAAAGCGCCAGGATCCTTGCAGCCAAGAGGGCCGCATTCTTGGCCCCGTCGATGCCAACAGATCCGACCGGAATCCCTGGAGGCATTTGGGTTACGGCGAAAAGGGCATCCTCCCCCCCGAGAGTACCGGATGAGACAGGAACCCCGATAACCGGCAGGGACGAATGGGCGGCCAAAACACCCGGGAGAGCTGCTGAGAGTCCCGCAACGCCGATAAGGACGAGCAAGCCCCTGTCCCGGGCTTTCCTGGCATAGACAACAACGTCTTCCGGTGTCCTGTGAGCGGAAGCCACGGTGATTTCGTAGGCAATGCCGAGTTCAGCGAGTGTTTCTGCAGCCTTTTTCCCAACAAACAGGTCCGATCTGGATCCGAGAACGATGCCAACATACGGTCCGGGCATTGGTATCCCCTCCCTCAAGGGTGGGCAGGCCAAGGAGACAGGCCAGCCTTCGCCGAAATATCCGTCCGGTAAAATGCATCGGCAAAAACGATTTTCGAAACAGCTTCATAAGCTCTTGTCTTTGCCAAGGCAAGGGTTGAACCCTTCCCGACCACGGTCAGGACCCGTCCGCCCGAGGTCAGAAGCCCCAGGTTCGGGTCCATGCGAGTACCAGCCTGGAAAACCAGGATTCCCTCCATTGCTTCGGCCAGTTCGATGCCTATGACCTGGTGTCCCTTCCCGTATTTCCCCGGGTATCCACCCGAAGCGAGGACGATACCGACAGCACTGTCGGTGGGCTTGCCCCAGGTAACGGAATCGAGGTGTCCCGCGCAGGAAGCTTCCACGACTTCCGCCCAATCACCGGGGAAAGCTGCGAGAACAACCTGGGCTTCCGGATCACCGAGCCTGACATTGTACTCGAGTACGCGGCAATTCTTGTCACTGTCGATCATAAGGCCTGCGTAAATGACCCCGCAAAAATCGATTCCATCGGCAGAAAGGCCTCGGATCGTCGGTTTTAGAATCGTGTCATAAATAGTATCGAGAAAAACTCCATCCGCCCATGGCACCGGGCAATAGGCTCCCATGCCGCCGGTATTGGGCCCCTTGTCGCCATCAAAGGCGCGTTTATGGTCCTGGCTGGACGGCAATAGCCTGACCGTTCGACCATCGGTTACGGCCAGGATGGTGATTTCGACTCCCGGCAGGAAATCTTCGATCACGACAACCCTGCCCGCTTCACCGAGGACTCCTTCAATGAGGAGGGAACGACAAACATTTAGGGCTTCTTCCAGCGTTTCGGGGAGGAAGGCACCCTTTCCCGCGGCCAGACCGTCTGCTTTGACAACATAGGGGGCCTTCCTTGATCCAAGAGCTCTTTCCGCATCTTCCATGTTCGTCACGATATCGAAGGGAGCAGTGGGTATTCCGTGTCTCTTCATGAATTGCTTGGAGAAGGCCTTGCTACCCTCAAGTCGTGCTCCCGACATGCCAGGGCCAAAAACAGGGATGCCCTTTTTGCGAAGGGCATCAGCCACGCCTGCCACCAGCGGGGCTTCCGGACCGACGACCACATGGTCTGCTTTTATGGTTTCCACCAAGTCGAGAACGGCAGCGGGATCGCAGGGATCGATATCGTGACAACGTGCAATCCTCGCGATTCCGGGGTTGCCGGGGGCCGCGTCAAGGGCTTCAACCCTTTCCGACTTTTTCAGGGCCCAGGCAATAGCATGTTCTCTGGCACCTCCACCGAGAAGGAGTATTCTCAATTTATTCCCACCCTTTCTTTCTAATGACGAAAGGTCCTCCGACCCGTGATAAAAAGAGAAACCCCTAGCGAATCGGCCGCTTTAAAGACCTCCTTGTCACGGATCGACCCTCCAGGCTGGATGATGGCCTGTATGCCGGCGGCGGCAGCAAGTTCTATGCTGTCGGCGAAGGGGAAAAAGGCGTCGCTGGCGAGAACGGCTCCGCGAGAGGACTCGCCGGCCTTGCCAAGAGCCCATTGAACGGCATCGACTCGACTCGTGAATCCCCTTCCAATCCCCAGCGTTTTTCCTTCGGCTGCGATGACAATAGCATTGCTCTTGCTGAGGGCACAGGATTTCCAGGCAAAAAGCAGGTCGGCCCAAAGTTCCGGCCGCGGTTTTCCAATCCATTCGCCGTTACTTTCCTTTGGGAGGGGGGGGAGGCAATCTTCCTGCACGAGAACCCCGCTCCAGGTGCCCGTGTACTGGAAGGGGGAAACTCGACCACCTTGCCAGTGGATAACGCGTAAATTGGGACGATTGACCGAAAGGAATTCGACCACGCCCGGCGCATAGGCAGGCGCGACAAGAACTTCCGTATAGTTGGCGGCTATCCTTTCCGCTGTTTTCATGTCGAGTTCCCGGGTCAAGCCGACGATGCCGCCAAATGCCGAAACCG